>Ga0184637_10000053_pt1 | contig 69987 bp, 106 predicted proteins | sample PLM3_127_b2_FD_133143 | JGI IMG/M metagenome (GOLD analysis project Ga0184637, IMG submission 133143) | Groundwater sediment microbial communities from an aquifer in East River, Colorado, USA - PLM3_127_b2 | ecosystem: Environmental > Terrestrial > Soil > Riparian zone | place: USA: East...
GGACACCTGGATTATCTTTCCGCAGGTGAATAAGATTCATGACCCTGCGCAAACCACCATTCCCCAAACCGGCAATCAGGGTTTCGCGATTAAGAAAATTCCGTAAGCTATGGCAACTGGTCCAGGCATCGTTCATCCTGATCTTTGGTTGAGAGACCAGATCGGGTCTTCGCTCCACGACGGCATGGTGGCTTGGTGGGACTTGGATGAAGCCAGTGGACCACGCAAGAGCCGGGTTGACCCAGGGAGTGCAACCTTAGCGGACGTTAATGGCGTGGAAGACGGTGCAGGCATCGCTGCTGCTGGAAATGTTGCTGCAGCTTTATTCGATGCGGCTGCGTTTCAGGAGCTCCAGGCCGATAATATTTATATCGGCGAATTTGGAGACCATGATTTTACTGTTGCCGGTTGGTTCTACTTTATCGACCTGGGTATTGGCAGTGGATTGGTGGCCAAGTGGGAAGGGCCAGGCACGAACGTTTGGATTCTTTACCAGGACAGCACCAATCTTCGCTTCTATGTCTCCGATGACGGCAGCACCGGTTACAACGTCGTTGACGGCACTGCACTGGCCACTGACACTTGGTATTTCGTCGTAGGTTGGTATAACAAAGCAGAAGGCACGATTAACATCCAGGTGAACAACGGCACCATTTATTCGCTTGTCCACTTGACCGGCATTACCGGTATCGGCCTTGGCTCTATACTGCGCCTTGGCACCAACCCGGAAGGCGGCACCTGGCATGAAGGTAAGATGGATTCGGTAGGTCTTTGGGACCGAGTGCTGACTGCCGAGGAGAAAACATTGCTCTATAACAACGGCGCTGGTTACACCTTCCATCGCCTTTCTTACCAGCTACGCGAGCAAGGCCAGCAGGCCAACTCCCTGGGCATCAACGGCCTTGGCCGCAAGACCCCTGCCGAGACTGGCAACACAGAAGGCGAATACTTCATCGAACGCACCACTAAGGTGCTGAACATGAACAGTCCGGTCAGCACTCTTGAGCAGCGCATTGGCCCCTTAGTGCTGACACCTAAAACTGAACCTGGCCGTATTGCCGAAGATCTAAGTCAGGCTTGGTTCGAGCTGGTGCACCTATTCCCGAAGGCAATCGACTTTGGTCAGGTGCTGACCACCGTGACAGCCGAAGTGGAGCTGTATAACGCCTTCCGCAAAACGAACATACTGCTGAATACCATTGTCAACAACCTGGGTGCTGGTGTTGGCTTCAATCCGCCCGCACCGGGTTTACCTTTTTCGATCCTGCACCTGACTTCATTAGTGCTGACGGTGGAAGCTACCCAGGAAGGTTCGCCGGTGTTTGAAGGCACCATCGACTTCGGCCTGAGCATTTATACCCTGGAGCTGCCCATTGAAGGCTTACGGGTCATCGTGTTTCCCTATGCACCCGAAGTGCCCTTGATCGAGACCATGCGCTTCTTGACCGATGTGCTGGAGAAACAAGGGGGCACCGAACAGCGCATCAATCTCCGTAAGGCTCCCCGCCAGACGTTCGACTTACGGTTAGTGCGCGAGGGTTCGGTCGAGCGCAGTCAAATCGAGAACCTGGTCTTCGACTGGCACGCACGCGCCTTCGGCATACCGGTCTGGTATGAGCCAACGGAGCTAACTGCAGACGTGCTGGTGGGCGCTACCGAGATCGTGGTGAAGTCCACGGCCTATGCAGACTACCGGGTTGGTGACATCGCCATTATTCTGGAAAGCGAAAGCAAGTATGACGCGCTCACCGTGCTGGACGTTGATCCAACCCGACTAACGCTCGAGAGTGGCACCTTGAACGCCTACAGTGCAGGTGTGCGAGTTTATCCGCTGCGTGTCTGCCTGGCCGAACGGATGATCCAGGGCTCACGTATGCAGAATAACGTGGCTGACTTCTTTTTTAGCTTTACCACCCAGGACAACAATGTCCAGCTCGGTAGCACTGCGGCCTTCGCCACTTACAACGGTAAGGTGTTGCTGGATGACCCCAATTTTCTGCCGGACGTAAGCCTGGAGAAGAACTTCGAGCGCGAAATGACTCGCATCGATAGCGACACTGGCCGGTTTCAGAACGCCACCCCCTGGGCGAAGGACCGGCACATCAGCTTCAAGGGCTGGGCCATCAATGGCTCACGCCAGAAACTTTGGGAAGTGCGTCAGCTTCTGCATGCACTGCGAGGGAGACAAACTTCGTTCTACATTCCCACCTTCCAGCATGAACTCATCCCCACCCAGCAGCTTACGTCTGGTGCCTCTGGGCTCCAGGTCACCAATGTGGGCTATACGCGGTATGTTAAGAATCGCTCGCCCAAGAATATCATTCGCCTCCACCTGGCCGACGGCAGCAAACTTATCCGCGCCATTACTTCGAGTGCCGAAGCCGGTGCCGTGGAGAACCTTGTCGTTGATAGCACATGGCCGTCGAACGTGCCCATTGTTAATATCCTCAAGATTGAGATGCTAGAGCTGGTCCGCCTGGATGCAGATGATATTAAGATTGAGCACAGTAGTGCGGTGGGCGATGCTCGCCTCGTTGTGCCTGTTAAGAGCGTATTTGACTAACGGACTATGTCATTTGCAACGAATGAAAACAGTATCCAAAGTGGCTCACCCATTGAGCTGTATGAGTTTGCAGTGGGACTCGAACGATTTTACCTTACCAGTTCTGAAGAAGAAATCGTTGTTGGAATTAACACCTACGCACCAATTGCGGTTTCCCGAAGTGAAATCTCGGTTGGTCCGGACGAACGCACGTCTGTCATCAACCTTACGATGCCTTCGGACTACCCGTTTGTTACGAAGTATATTCTGCTGGTGCCGGGTAGCCGTGCAACTCTCACCATCTTTCGGTTGCATCGTTACGACACGCCCACGCCCGAAGTAAAGCTGATCTTCAAGGGGCTGGTGCGCAGTGTATCCTTCACCAAACAAGCCCAGGAGGCGACGGTTGGGGTGATGCCTCTGACTGGTGCGCTCGGGCGAGTGTTTCCTCGCTTCACTTTCCAGGGTCTCTGCAATCATGTGCTGTTCGACGTGCGCTGCAAAGCTAGTGCGGCGGTGTTCACCCACAACGGCCTGTGCAGTGCGATCAACGCCGATGTTTACACGGTGGACGGCCTAATTGCGAAGGGTGCGGGCTGGGCCATCGCCGGTATTCTGGTCAACCCGGACACCACTGACTTTCGCCTGATCGTAGCGCAGACAGGCGACAACGTAACGGTGCTCGCGCCGTTCCCGGTGCCCCTAACCGGCGAGACCCTAGGTGTCCTGGCCGGATGTGACCATACTTTGCCGACTTGCAAGACGAAGTTTAACAACGTCATCAATTACGGTGGCTTTATGTTCGTGCCCCCGAAGAATCCATTCGCCACTGGCCTAGGAGTTGGCACCCGTGCTCGTGGTGGTGCTGGCGGTGGTGCCGCAGGTGCACTGGCGAACGGTGGCTGGGGCGCAATGCGATAAACCTATGGGCTTTTGGCTAACATTATTTCTGTGGGCGGTAACGTTCGTGCTGAGCGAGCTGCTCCGTCCTAAACCCAAGATCGAGAATTTCCGACCGGCCAACCTAGGAGACTTTAGCTTTCCTACCGCCACTCAGGGACGCATAGTGCCACTCGTTTGGGGCACCGTTAAGCTGGAAGGACCGAACGTGGTCTGGTATGGCGACCTGCAGCAAATCGCGGTAACAGAAAAGGTCAAGACCGGTATCTTCAGCAGCGAAACAATTACTAAAGGTTATGAATACCACCTGGGTATCCAGATGGCACTGTGCCGTGGGCCAGTCGATAAGCTGCTCAAGGTTTGGGTCGAGGACGACATCATCATCCAGCCGAATCTTACTGCCGAAGGGACGGTGGTCATCAATGAGCCAGAATGGTTTGGTGGCCAGGACTTAGGCAGTGGCGGTATTATCGGCACTGGCCGGTGGCATGTAGGCAACGAAACCCAGACGGCCAGCGCCTACCTTTCCACCTTCCAGCAGCAGGGCGGGGATACTCCGTCCTACCGTGGAACTTCTTACTTTACGCTGGAACGGGTTTACATCGGCACGTCCACCAGTGTTGCGCCGTGGCGGTTTGAAGTGCAGCGCATACCGAACGGCCTGGCCCTAGGCACTCCTGGCGTCAATGGTGGCCTGGACGCGAACCCGATGAACGTCATTTACGAAGTGTTGACCAATGACGATTGGGGATTAGCTTTCCCGGCCACCGATATTGACGTGGCCAACTTCACGACTGCAGCCACCACCCTGGCAGCAGAAGGTAATGGCTTTAGCTTCGTGCTGGATAGCCCAATCGAGATTGCTGACTTTCTCAAAGAGCTCGAACGTCAGATTGATGGTGTTGTTACCCTGGACCGCACCACTGGCAAGTGGATCGTGACGCTGGCACGGGGTGGTTACGATATCAACCTAATGCCGCTCGCCGATGAGTCCTGTGTGCTGGAAGTAGACAGCTATAGCCGGGGTGCCTGGGATGAGACGCAGAACGAAATCCGCATCAACTTCGCCAATCGTGGTAACAACTATGTGACAGACTTCGGTGCTGCCCAGGACGGTGCCAACATCCGGGTGCAGAATGCGGTGGTGCAGTCACAGATGAATTTTCCTGGTGTCAAGGTGGCCGCACTCGCGAACGACATAGCCTGGCGAGAGCTGCGCAGCCTCAGCCGTCCGCTGGCCAAGGCGTCTCTGATCGTGGACCGAAACTTCCACGCGGTGAACCCTGGCCAGGTGGTGGCGTGGTCGAACACTGCCCTGGGCATTGTCAAGCTGGCCATGCGCGTCACCAAGATCGACCTAGGCCGTCTCCAGCAAGGACAGATTACGCTGTCAGTGGTCGAGGACGTGTTCAACTATAAGGCCGGGAGCTATGGTGCACCGCCACCAACGAACTGGACCCCGCCCTCAAATGCAGTGGTGGACATCCCAGTGTTGGACCGTTCAGTGTTCGAGGCACCCAAAGCCTTCTGCGATCGTGATCCATTCTTTCCTGGTGTGTATCGCCGGGTCTGGTTTGGGGCACGTCACCAGCCGGACGCAGCCGTCCTGATTGAGCTCGAAGTGGCGAGCACCATCGTGGGTAAGGTGGGTGGCTTTCTGCTGGCCGGCAAATTAGCCAGTCAGCTCAACGCCACTGATCACGGGCTCACGGTGGACCTGGTGCCGGACCCGGATACTCAGCTCGCAATGCTCAACACCATGTTCGCGGCGAACGACGATGACATTGGTGTTAGCCTAGCTAACATCTGCCTGATTGGCTCGGAGTTTATCGCCTTCAAGACTGGCTCCATTACTGGTGCCAACGTTCGCCTCAACACCGTTTACCGCGGATTGCTGGACACCCACGCGCAGGTGCATCCGGTCAACACGCGGGTGTGGCTGTTGTATGTGCGCGGCAACCTAACCGAAGACTCGTTCGACTCTTCGCCGGTTTCGCTTAAACCTATTCCCATTAGCCGTCGCAATCGCCTGGCTAGCGGCAGCGCGACAGCGAGCTCCATCACCATCGCCAATCGCCACTTGAAGCCCTACCCGGTAGCCAAGCTGCGGGTCAACGGTGGAGTGTATCAGGCGTCCATCAACATTGATGACGCAGTGGGTGCCGCAGACGATGGTCGTGGCATGTCCACGAGCTGGATACGGCGAGACTTTCGTAACACGAACGAAGTCAAAGCAGCCATTGATGAAACTATCCTGCCCGCAGACTTCCCGTCAGCGAATACCACTCAGCACCAGCTCGAAGTATACGAGCTGAATCCAGGTGCGAGTCTCCTGTTCACCATAACGTATGCAGCCATTAACGACGTGCGCAGTAGTCGTGCGAAGATACTCCGCTATACTAACGGAAACGTTCCACCGAATATGCGGGTGATCGTCAAGACCCAGCACACCAATAGCGGATTGCAGTCCGCAACCCAGGACGTGCTGCATGACTTCGCAATTACCACTGCGTTGAGCGCCAACGTTAATCTCTCGACCCTGGACGATGGTGAGGTTAGCCCGCAATGGGTGGCACCGACCACTGGCACTTACTCGTTCGTCATTGGTCATAGCGTGTTCACTGGTGTGGCCAAGCTGGAAGCGCGCATCAACGGTGGTGGCTGGGTCACAGTGATCAACACCGGTGGCACTAGCGGCAACCTGCCTGGCGTCGTGGCTGGTGACATCCTCGAAATCCGTCACACCCAGAACGGCGCTGACACAGATGAAACACTGCTGATCATCACGTCCCCCAGCAGTGGCCAAAAGGCGCACGCGGTTTTGGTAATTTAGGCTTGCCCCCTGGGCTTAGGGGCAGCTAAAAGGGACACGAGCAAAGTCGTCGATCAATACAACTACCCGTATACTATGGAAAACATCGACTTGAAATCAATCGGCGGTCTTATGATGGCCGTCATGTTCGTTTCTGCCCTACTCAAGCACGCCTGGAAATCTTTTCCCAACGAAGCCATTCCCGTGGTGAACGTTGTGTTGGGCGTGCCTGCCTACATCGTCTTGCTGAATGGCAATGACTGGTCCCTGGCGAATATCATTACCGGCCTGCTGACCGTTGCTGCTGCCATTGGCTTGCACTCCGGAATCAAGCACACCGGCGAGCTGGTAGGCGTCGTGGATGATAAGAAAGCACCGCTGATTATTGCCACGGTAAGTTTGTTTCTTACCGGCTGCAAGTTCACCGTGATGTTGTTAGCCTGCCTCTTCCTGGTGGGCTGCACCACTCTTGGTCCTGATGGCACGACTGTCTATGATCCTATTAAGACAGAGAAAGTCCGTGCGGTCATGAAGCCACTGATTACCGAAGCCACTGGCCGGGTGATCGATGGCAACCCGGACGTTAGAGGATACTTCACTGCAGCCGCTGTGGTGACGTGCGAAATGCGCGATGCGAAAGCATTCGTGCTGGTAAACTTTCGCGCGAGGCTAATGGGAATTCTCGACGCATCCGACGTGCGAGTGGACCCACTGGTGCGGACCAGCTTCAACACGATCATTGCGATCTTCGAGTTGAACTACGCGGATCGACTCAAAGCTGATCTGCCGGAAGATGAATTCGTCTGGAACTTGCTGGACGTTTTGTGTGACGGGATACGGGGTGGCGTTGCTGGTCCTCCACCCGCAAGCTAGCTATGGGCAAGCCACCAGCCAAAACCCTAGGCGAGTTAAACGGTGCCTGGGCATTCCTGTTCAAGTTGACACAGGTGCTTTGGACGATTCTTCTTCCAATTCTCCTGGCCGTGCTTTTGAGCTGGATGCCCTGGGTCACTAAACAAACCATCCTCAACGAACAATTCCGGGTGCAGGAGGAAGACCGCAAGGCCGCACTCCGCATGGAGCTGAGGGTGGCCATCCAAGAGGCGCTGGCCAACAGCCGTGCGCCAAAAGCCATACAGGCTGTGCCCTGACTCAACCTACTCACCCCACGGCTGACTTTGAAGCGCATTTCTAGCCCAGCAGCCGTGGGGCCAACTTAACCTACTCCCCGAACTCGACCTTACGGGGGTAAATCACGAGACCCAGGAGCAGCCGGGTTGGCCACCCCTACTACTCTCTCTACTCTTCTCTCTAAGGGTAAGTAGAGGGAGTAGGTCGAGGAGGGGCCAGCCTAGGTGGGCTAGAAGTGCGCTTAACCACGTGAGGAGGGTTGAGCACACCCCCAGCAGGCTGGCCACACGCGCTAGACGCCTCCAGGCCGTTGCGCCTGTAACGTCCCTAGGCGCTGGCCGTGCGCACCCTGGGCTTGATAACCGGCTGCAACCCGGCTCATCCTAGGGGCGAGCAGCTCCTGGGCATGACGCGCAGGGCTTAACATAGAAATGGAGTAATATGCGGTTTGAGTTTAGGACGGAGCCTTTCAGTCACCAGCGTGGCTATTTCGAGAATCGCCTGGACCTGAAACGGTGGGCATTGTTTTGGGAGATGGGCACGGGCAAGACCAAGGTGGTGCTTGATCATGCGCAGCATCTTTTCTTACAAGGTGAGATTGATACGTTGCTGGTGCTTGCGCCGAATGGTGTGCACCGCAATTGGATTACCGACGAAGTGCCGGTGCACGTGCCGGAGTGGCTGATTAAAGAGACGGAGTTGTTCTTCTGGCAAAACAACAAGTCCAACACCGACACCTACAAGCGTAGGTTGCGCGAGATCAAGGAGCATCAAGGGCTGGTGATCATCACCATCCCGTATACGTCCGTGATTACTAAGAACTGCAAAAAGTTCTTGTATGATATCGTGGAGAGCCGCAAATGCTTTTACGTGGCGGACGAGGCGGTGCACTTCAAGAACCCGAACGCCAAGCGCAGCAAAACCATACACGCTTCCGCGAAGTATGCGAACTGGCGACGGGTGCTGACCGGCACGCCTCTGGAGAACGGTCCATTTGATGCCTACAGCATCATGAAGTTCTTGGACCTTGATTTCTGGAAACAATACGGCCTGGACAACTATGCGATGTTCAAGAGCCACTTCGGAGTTTACGCTGAACACGAATACGTCAAGGACAGCCGTGGCAAGCAGGTGGAGCTGTTGGTCGGTTACAAGAACCTGGACGAGCTCGCTCAGATCTTAAAAGCGCATAGCGATCGGGTGCTCAAGGATGACGTGCTCGACCTACCGCCGAAACTCTTTACCAAGCGTTACTTTGAAATCACCAAGGAGCAGCGCCGTATCTATGACGAGCTGAAAGACGAATACATGACCTGGCTGACCGAGACCGAGCTGGTCACGGCACCATTGGCCATTACCCGGCTGCTACGCTTTCAGCAGGTCTGCAGTGGCTACATCCCTACTCCGGACGGCGAAGAGCCCATCCACGAAATTGCCGGTGGCAACCCACGGTTGTCCCTCCTGGGCGACATCGTGGAGGAAGTCCCGCACCAGGGAATTATCTTCGCCAAGTTCACCCCGGACATCGAGAAGATCATTGGACTCCTTGGGCCCAAGAAGTGCGTGCGTTACGATGGCAAGGTGGATGACGATGAACGTGCACACAACAAGAAGCTGTTCCAGGACGGTAAGCGGCAGTGGTTCGTGGCCAATCAGGATTGTGCCGGTGAGGGACTGACTCTGGTCCAGGCACGCAGCGTCATTTATTACAACACTACCTTCCGGCTCGGTAAACGGTTGCAGAGCGAAGATCGGGCGCATCGCCCAGGGCAGAAGCATCCGGTAGGCTACACTGATCTGGTGGCACAGGATACGGTGGACGAAAAAATCATCAGTGACTTGCGCGAAAAACGTGATGTTGCCTTGTATGTGCTTGGCGACGAGTTTAAAGCCTGGATATGAGCAAAGTCTTCGTAGTCCAAAAGCAACAACGCTGGGATGGGGCGAAGGGCGAGCTGGTGCCGAAGTTTGATCTGAAACCAGCCGAGCAGTATGGCGAGTTGGTTTTCTTATTGAGTCCAACGGCCAACCCCTGGAACGCTGCCCGCATGATTGCGGAGTTGCGCACCAAGCTGGCGACGTTTACTGCTGAAGATTATTTGTTGCTGATTGGCAACCCGGTGCTGATGGGCTTGACCGTGGCGCTGGCCGCAGAGCGCACTGGCCGTCTGCAATTGCTCCAGTGGTCCGGCAAGGACGGCAAATACATTCGCATCGAGTGCGCGCTAAAATAGCAGTTGCCTTTTTTACATGGACCAGCGAGGATGCACAGGATTAAAGTTTTTCCGAGTTTGGCCGATAGTAGTTTAGGCCGATGTGGCCAGACCGAAAAAAGAAATGGAGAAACATATGACTGAGCGCAAAGTAATAGTGATCGAACGCAGCGACCTGCTGGAGCAAGTCGAGCGAGCCTTAACAAACCGCCGGAGCCGTCAGCGTGCTGCTGGCCAGCCGGAAGACAAGACCACCCCGGAAGCGTGGCTAAAAGAACACAGCGAAGACTTGCAGGACGAAGTCCACGCGGCCATTCCCCACTTGGTAAACCAGATCAACATGACCTACGAAGAACGTATGGTCACCAAACCCGTGCTGGAGTTTCGCCGGGAGCATGGCTTTATTCGCCTTTACGCTTACCGTGCCGGTCAGGCTTGCCACGTAGGCGAGCACAAGCAATTCCACTTTGGTCACGACGGCAGTGCCGGGTTGGTTTATGATGACCAGTCCGGTATGGGTCATCACGCCAACGATGTGGACGTGGACAACGCCAGCACCTGGCAGTGGATTCAAAAGTGGATGACGAAGGGCATGCAGGCGGAAGGTATTCTGCCTAAGGAGCAGGTTTGAGCACCAGCACGGCCACGAAGGAATTCGAGTTTGAAGGCTGCGTCTTTACTTGCATAGCCACGGTCAGCAGCCATACACAATATCATCCGTATGGCAGCACCGTGGCCGGTGAGCAGATGACAGAACTAGAAGAAACAAAGTGGCTCTTTGACGGCGAGCCAATCAGCGAAGGTGACGTTGAGCACCTTGTTGGTGGGGTGGAAGATTGGATAGAACAAACAGTAGCAGAAGGAGCATATGCAAACGAAGGACCAGAACAAGAACAACCCGAGTGGGACGACTGATCACGACTACAGCGCCTACTTGGACAAAGAACAATCCAAGTCGCAACTGGAACGCCTCAGCGTATTGGCGGACGCGCAGCGCCGTTTGGAGCATGAAGTGATGCTAGCCGAGTTGGCATTGGCAGCGAAGAAGGTGGAGCTGAAGGTCATGAGCGAGACCACCCTGCCTACGTTGATGGACGAACTGGACATGGAAGAGTTTCGCACCAGGTCCGGCCTAACCATTAAGCTGGACGAGCACCTGTTCGCCAGCATCAGCAAGGACAACCAGGACAAGGCATTTGCCTGGCTCGACAAGCATGGGTTCAGCAAGCTGATCAAGCGTGCCTTTGTCGTGGAGTTTGGCAAGGGCGAAGAGAAGTGGGCCGACAAGTTTGCGCTGGACCTAGCCAAACGTAAGAAGCCGGTCAACGTAGAGACCAAGAAAGGCGTCCACCCACAGACCCTCAAAGCTTTCGTCAAGGAACAACTGGAGAAGGGCGAAGACATACCCACGGAATTGTTTGGGGTTCACCGACAACCATATACTAAAGTGGAGTTACCAAGTGACAAGAAGAAGCAATAGAGAAACCAGAATTCAGCAAAACCAAACACGGCTCGACGAAGAGGAACGGCCAGCGACCTGGTGGCACTGGTTCATTGAGTGGTGCCCCAAGTGCGAGCAGAATATTTCGCAGGGACCAATCGCCGAAATCATCGGCGAGGACTGCGTGCTGTTCGATCGTATCGACCGTTACAAGGCCGCGCAGCAACAGGAGGACGCCTGCCGTTGTTCGCATTGTGGCACCAAGGCCGTGCCGCGTTACCGCCATGGCATCGCGGACAACAACGTAACCACGGACGCCAATGGAGTGGTCGAGAAGAAACCCCTGCTCCAGGGCCAACGGCAAGGCACCTTCTTAAAGGCGATTGAGTATGACCTGATCAAGGCCGGGTTGATGCTCATGCCGGAGGAAATGAAGAAATGATGTTCGTCCTTTGGGTCTTCCTCATGCTGGTCGGCAGTGGCTCCTTCGCTGCCGGTGCCTACTTCATTTGTGCCGAACCAGAGCCTGCTTGGAAGCTGCTCGCCCTGGGCTTCTGGGTAGTGGCCTACCAAATGTGGCGACTCGCTATTGTGTTGCCCCCTTCCAAACTTCCGCCGGATATACGAAACATATGACCACACAAGAAAAAGGTTTGTTCATTAAGGCACTGGCTCAATTCCTGGCCGGTGACTCGGCACGTAAAAGCATTCAGCTCCAGATGGGAAACGAATGGGCACTGGAGTGGGCACGGGTGCGCAGCGCAACTCCCTTACAAGGCTGGGTCAACGAGCAGGAAGCCGAGACGCGCCTGCGGGAGTGGCTGCTGTGATCAGTGACCCGTTTGCCCAGGAGGGGTATGAGGACGCCATGCAAGGGGTGGACCGCACCGAGTGCCCCTACCCGGATGGCTCGGACGGCGCACAGGGTTGGCTAAGTGGCTGGGATATCGCCACACGGGAGCTCGAAAGGTTCAAAAGTGTATAACTGGTGTATAACTTTCCGGTAAAAAGACAAATTAAAGGTTTACTTCCACGGTGATGTTGTCTAAGTTGTGCGTTGTTCAGAGCAGCATGATGTTGCCTCGGAATCAACTAATACATAGAGCACTAGACAAATGAAGAACGTAGAACAACCGAAGAAGGACTCTGCCAAGGGTGCAGCCTTGGCGACGACAGGAACAACCGCACTCAGCACCCACGTGGATTACGGGGACGATGCTGGGAAAGGTTACGAAGGCCAATCGCAGGCGGACATGACCATCCCGTTCCTGGGTGTGTTGCAATCGAACAGTCCGCAGATCACAGACAGGGAAGACTGTAAGCCAGGAATGCTGATCAACACAGTCACGGAAGAAGTGGTTGACGGGTTGAAGCAAGGATTGCTTTTCGTCCCTGCACTGACGCAACACGTGTTCGTGGAATGGAAGCCACGAGACAAAGGCGGTGGTTTCGTTGCCCTGTATCAGCCGGAGGCTGATGTGGTGACGAAGGCACGTCAGGAGAGTAAGGAATTCGGGAAGTATAAGACGCCCGCAGGAAATGATCTGGTGGAGACGTTCTACATCTACGCTGTTTTGGTGGATGAGGACGGTGTGACGCCAGCGCAACCCGTGGTCATCAGCTTTGCTTCCACGAAGATTGCCGTTTACAAACGGTGGAACACGAAGATCAAAATGTTCCAGGTCTCAACTCCGGACGGCCGCAAACAGATGCCACCCTTGTTCGCGCACCTGACCCGTATCAAAACGGTGAAGGACTCGAACCCGAAGGGCGACTTCTTCAACTTCGAATTGGTTCCGGCCAAGGGTGGGTTGAAGGATAGCCTGGTGCCTCCTGGCAGTCCACTGCTCGAAGAAGCGAAAGGATTCAAGAAGCTGGTCGAGCAGAATTCCGTGAAGTTGGCCCACGACAGCACTACCAAGACCGAGGGTGCTGAGACAGGGAGCGAAACCGGTGGAAGGAAACCCGGTCAACCGTTCTAATCGGCAGACGAAACGCCTCGTTGGCGCAGGTGGGTAGAGCTGCCTGCGCCAACATTATCGTATGAGCCAGCAACCGAAACCCACCGACAAGGCGGAAGCCGAGCAGGCCAAACGCCTTGCCAAACTTCAGATCAAGTCCTGCCTGACCTTCAACAAGCCACCCTGGCCTTGTTTGATGCACATACCCACACGCAAATGTATTCGGCGAGAGCCGGGTTGGAATAATGGCGTTTGGATTATGCGTATGAACGAATTCATTGCGGACGTGGAGAAGAAGAACTTGGACAAGTATGACACCCGTTAGATTCGCCGAATGTAACTTTACGCTGGCCGAACGCCAGCCGGAATATCAGCCTTTGCCGGCCCACTGGCACGAGGAGACAGCAGTAATAACCACCTGCTGGCAATTATCGCCAAAAGAAATTGAGCAGGTAGTGGCACACGGCCACATCTTTATCCAGCAACTAACCTTCAAGCACCCGTTGCAGCCACAGCTCCCTACGGTGCTGAACCCATTGACGAATGCACCTGCGGTCATTGAAGTGCAACACGTGGAGAAGGTTCGTTACGAGCGAGACCGTTACCTGGAGCTGCTGGAGGCAATTCGTCCGCCGGAGGATTGTCCGTTCTGTGACCTTGAAGAGGGTAACGGCGCTGGACCTTGTGGCAATTGTATGACCCTCGCCACACTGGCAGGAGAATTGAGCAGCCAAATCAAACGCATCATATGCAATTCAGCGCCGAACAAGACCGAGCCTTGTGCGCCGTAAAGCACTGGCTGGAAGATAGTGACCAGCAGGTGTTTCGCCTATTCGGTTATGCAGGCACTGGCAAGACTACCCTGGCCAAGAGTTTTACCGAAGGGCTGGACGGTCGTGCCGTGTTCGGTGCCTTCACTGGCAAGGCCGCATACGTGCTGCGCTCCAAGGGCTGTGTTGGTGCCACCACCATCCACAAGCTGATCTACACGCCTAAGAGCACGTCCAAGGCACACCTGAAAGACCTGGAGGCAAAGCTGGAGCAGCTCCGACTGCTTTCCGGCGAAACCAAGCCACCAAATTTCGACGAGCTCGAACACCAGTTACTCAAACAGATCAAGGAGGAGAAGGCGAACGTCCTGCGGCCAATGTTCAGCTTGAACCTACAGTCAGTATTGTCCAGCGACGACGTGCGGCTAGTGGTCATCGATGAATGCTCCATGGTGGACGCCATGATTGGTAAAGACCTGGAGTCATTTAAGAAAAAGATATTAGTGCTTGGCGACCCGGCCCAGCTTCCGCCGGTAAAGGGCACGGGTTACTTCACCGAAGTCAAACCGGACTTTATGCTGACCGATATCCACCGGCAGGCGAAGGACAATCCCATCATCGCCCTAGCCACCCGCATCCGCGAGGGTCAAGGCAGACCTTCCCTGGGCACGTATGGTTCGTCAGTGGTCATGCCCAAAAGCAAATTCAACAAGGACGTGGTGCTTGCTGCTGGACAGACCCTGGTGGGCATGAACGCCACCCGGCGAGACTTCAATCGTAGGTTTCGGGAGCTGCTTGGCCGGAAAACCGTCTTCCCAGAGGCAGACGACAAAATGGTTTGTCTGCGGAACAATCACGAGATCGGCCTGCTCAATGGTGGCATCTGGAAAGTCCTGGAGGCGAGCCCACCGGACGGTGATGAAGTTTACCTGAACATTCAAGACGAATCAGACGGCATGGTAGTAGAAGTCCAGGCACACGCTGGACCGTTCGACGGTAAAGAAGTTCCGTGGTGGGCAGCAAAGGACGCGGAAATGTTTGACTATGGCTACGCTTTGACGGTGCACAAAGCCCAGGGAAGTCAGTGGGATGATGTTCTTGTCTTTGACGAGTCTCACTGCTTTAGGCAAAATCGCGCGCAGTGGCTTTATACAGCCATCACCCGAGCTGCTGAGCGAGTAACATTGGTGGTGGCTGATTAACACTATGAACGAACACCACATTGAAGCAAATCGATCTATGAGAATGCAAGTAGGACCAACGCAACCTTTCTCCCAACACCTGCATGCGCAAAAGTATCGCAGCGAAGGGGAAACTTTTCGCGAGGCGGCAAACCGGATTGCCTCAACCCTCGCGGACGGAGACGCACACTTCCATACGTTTCGCGAAATGCTGTTTGACATGCGCTTTATGCCTGCAGGTCGAATCCAGTCTGCGATCGGCAGCACCAAGCGCGTGACCCCTTACAACTGTTTCGTCAGTGGCACCATCGAGGACTCGTTGGTGGACGGCACCGGCAGCATCGTCAACCGTTTCTCGGAAGCACTGCTGACCCTGCGGATGGGCGGTGGCATTGGTTACGACTTCAGCACGCTGCGTCCGAAAGGTGCTCTGATCAGAAAGCTTCAGTCACGCAGCAGTGGCCCACTTTCGTTTATGCATGTTTACGACGCGGGTTGCCGGTGCATTGCCAGTGCTGGCCATCGTCGTGGCGCACAAATGGGCATCCTGCGGGTGGACCACCCGGACATCGAGGACTTTATTCGCGCCAAACACAACTCCACCGAGTTGACCGGATTCAATTTGAGCATCGCCATTACGGACGAATTCATGCAGGCCGTTAGGGCGAAGAAAACTTTCCAGCTTCGTTTTGGCAAAGAAGTTTACCGCGAAGTGGATGCGTTCGCGCTCTGGGAAATGATTATGCGCTCGACCTGGGACTGGGCCGAGCCGGGAGTGATCTTCATCGACCGCATCAACGAAATGAACAACCTGCAATACTGCGAAAAGATTGCTGCCACCAATCCGTGCGCCGAGCAGCCACTGCCACCCTTCGGTGCCTGCCTCCTGGGCAGTTTCAACCTGGTCAAATACTTGGTGCTGGGCGACAATGGTTACGCCTTTGATGACAAGCGATTCTTGGCGGACATTCCACACGTGGTGCGTGCCATGGACAATGTGGTGGACAAGGCCGTCTATCCGTTGTATGAACAGGAGAAGGAGGCGAAGAATAAACGGCGCATGGGTTTAGGAGTCACCGGGTTGGCCAATACACTCGAAGCCCAGGGGTATGCGTATGGCACGCCGCAGTTCGTTAAACAAATGGGCCGCATCCTGCAGTTATTGGCCAACGGTTGCTACCGTGCCAGTGTTGAACTGGCAAAGGAGAAAGGCGAGTTCCCGTTGTTCGATGATCGTTACCTGGAAAGTAAATTCCTGACGCACCTGGACCCGGAAGTGGTGGCACTGATTCACGAACACGGCATACGCAACAGTCACCTGCTCAGCATCGCTCCCACCGGCACCATTAGTCTTTGTGCGGACAACGTTTCGTCCGGCATTGAACCGGTCTTCGATTACGAATTTGAGCGCACGGTGATTGAGTTTGGCAATCAGCCGGTGAAGCACAACGTGGTGGACTACGGCTGGCGGGTGTTCCAGGTCCAGGGTAAACGTTCGGCGGACGTGACGGTGCAAGAACATCTTGCGGTGTTATCGGAGGCATACAAATGGGTGGACAGCGCCGTCAGCAAGACTTGCAACGTGCCCAGCACGACACCGTGGCCAGACTTCCAGGCGCTATATTTCCAGGCTTGGGAAGCTGGGTGCAAAGGTTGCACCACCTACCAGGTTGGTGGCAAACGTGCTGGCGTGCTGGAGTCAAAGCCCCAGCCGGTGGCGAGCGAGGAAGGTGCAGCCTGCGAGATTGATGCGGCCACTGGACGCAGGAGCTGCGAATAGCCCAACAGAACCAGGCAAAATTTGTTATTGGCTTTTTTCCGAGTATGGGCTAAAGTTCTGTCACGATTCGGACGATGGTAAGAATAAGGTCCGGAAGCCGGATCGAGAATAAACAGAAACAACGAAACAGAAATGGTGCAATATGCAAATCGAAAACATGACAATCAAAACGGCCAAGGACATCGAGGCGCTGCAAGGCGTCAACCTGGGAAGGTTTCTCGGACTAATCACTGGCTCCACGGTTTCCAAAATCCGTGACCGTGCTGCTGCCGTCGCCAAGGCGGTGGAGGCATTCAAAGCACAGGGCGAAAAGCCGGTGGACTTTGAAGCCTACATCATTGAGACGAAGGACATCAGCAGCACCAAGCCTGCACGCACTCGTGCGACGAAAACCCGCAAGCCTGCCAAGGTCAAGAAGGTCAAGGCCGCAAAGAAGTCCAACGGCGAACGCAAACCGCGTGCGCGCAAGCCCTTTGACTTCAAGCCTCGCAAGAACATCAAGGCACACCGGGAAGGCACCAAACGCGATACGGTCATCAAGCTGCTGACCGGCAAGGGTGCCACCTTCGAGCAGATCATGAAGAAGACCGGCTGGGACCACCGCACCGCCTACGAAGGCACCCGGCTGCTCAACACCCATCTTGGTTACGGCCTGACTGAGAAGGATGGTGTGATCAAAATCGTCAAAGCCTAAGGCCAACCGGCCAGAAAGGATAAAGGGTATGGCCGGACGAAACTATGAACGCCTGCCGATTGAAAAATTCGGCAGGCGTCTCCTTGAAACCAACGATCTTGACCCCATTTATATCGCGCTGTGCGGTATCCTCAAAGACCCTCGCAAGATTAAATGGGTCAAGCGTTGGCTCGTGGCGTATTGGTGTTACTATGCAGCAGGGCCATCCTGCTATATTGCCTCCACCAAAGACGGTAAAAGCTTTTGGGATATCATGCACATGGCTGCGGAGAACAAAACCGAGACGCCACTTGGCACTCGGTGGGAACGCGGTCATGAACGGCGGCATTTTCGCGGCAATGCGGCCATCAAGGCGGTCAAGGAGCTGCGCACGAAGTATCCGCAGCCGGAAGCGTTCGTGGATTACGTGATTGGCGAGGGTGGCGACTTTACCGCCGTGGCCAACCGTGTCCAGGAACACATGCTGTTCGGACCCTGGATTGCGTTCAAGGTGGCTGACATGACGGAGCGAGTGTTCAAGGTGCCGGTAGACTTCAGCGAAGCAGCCGTCTTCATGTTCACTGATCCAACCAAGGCCGCACTGATGCTCTGGCGAGCGAAGAAGGGCTTGCCCGAAGACGCCAGGCCAAAGGATAAGGCCGCACACGTGGAGATTATTTCCGGGGTGGTCAAACACCTACAGGGTGTCTTCGCAGACTTCAAGGCACCGCCGGACGACCACCGTCCCCTGGGCTTGCAGGAGATCGAAACGATTCTTTGCAAGTGGAAGAGCCACATGAACGGTCACTACCCCATTTACAACGACATCGACGAAATCACTGCCGGGTTGGAGCCTTGGACCAAGGCACTGGACGAGGCAAAGATGTTTCTTAAGCACATGCCGAAACACATATGATGATCAACGTAATTGGAGCCGGTCTCGCCGGTTCAATTGTTTCCACGCACCTGCGCCGTGAAGGGTTCAAGGTGCGTGTCATTGACGATGCAGACAAGAAAGCCGGTTCGCCACCCAGCGACAACCTGTTCACCCCGTCCTGGGTGACTCGGTTCGACCGTGGCAAGGTGGACACCGGCTTTCGCCTGCTCCAGGAGCTGTATGGACCTAAGATCGTCCACCCGTTCGCCTCTGGAATTAAGGACGCGCCAAAGGTCAAACAAATCCCGGTCCAGGCTGTGCTGGTCAAACCGGACGTGGTTGGTAAAGTCGAACAGCTCACCGGTGAAGGCGTGCGGGTGCTGCTGTCCGGCAAGGGCACAATGAAGACCTTCGATGGCCCCACCATCATCTGTGCCGGGTATCGTGCACCAGAGCTCGCACCCATCGGCCTTTACGGCCATGGGTCCAGCCTCAAGGTGTGGGCACGAATTGGCCACTGCTACCTTTTTGAAGGACGCCTCGCTCCTGGGCAGAGCAGACTTGGCATGTGGGCACCTTACCGTCACGAGAAGCTTTACCAGTATGACGAGGACACGGTCTATTACGCGGACACCGTGGCGCTGCTGATTGATGAATACGAGAAACGTGCCCAGGAAGTCCAGGCGCTGACCCTGCGCCATGCGCGTCAACATGTGGGTGACATGCGGGTAAAGAAGATGATGATCGGCTACCGGCCTATCGTCGAGCACCACGAGTTTGGCTATTGCGGAGAAGACCATCCGAACATTTGGCACGTCAACGGTGGTGGTAAGAACGGCCTGGTGGTGTATGGCTGGTGCGCCGCACAAGTTTGCGCCGAATTTAAAATGAAAGATAAACCAAAACCATGAAAAGAATAATCATACTAATGGGCCTGCTCCTAACAGGCGTTATTCATGCGCAGAATTCGAACGTCACCAGAGGCGCGTCCGCGTCACAGTCGTCACAGGTGCTGCCAGCCTCGAATGCCATCGATGGAAACACGAATACGTTTGCGGTCAGTGGCTTTGAGGACACCCCGTGGCTGGAGTTGTCATTCGCCCAAACCAATTGGATCAATCACCTGGAAGTGTTGCCCAGGGCGAGCAATGCGCCCACCAACTTCTTCGTGTTTGTCTCCAACCTGCCGTTCAATAGCGCCACCACCAATGTCGCCTTTGACCCGGACGTGACCACCTTTAGCTATCGCTTCCAGCAGTGGGTCAACTTTCCGCAGGTGCTCCAGGTGCGACGGCCAGCGAAGTTTATTCGTATCCAGGTTAAGTATCCGACTAATCTGGAGATCGGGGAGTTGGCCGTGTTCGGTTATCGCTTTGATGGGCCATTGCTGGAAATGCAGCACCGTATTTTCGTATTCCAGCAGAACGGGCACTCAGTGACTGACCGCCAGGACGTGGTGATCATGCGTGGTATGCCGAACCTGCGCTATGGTATCGACAGCAAGATGCGCCTGGAGGACACCTGGACCCGCAAAGCCGAAACCATTACCACCAATTACGAGCATCGCTGGGTTGGCCCCAGGATTAGCACCAACAGTGGCAACTTTTATCGCACCGAACAGCTCGCACGGTAATGCATTGGTTCAACTGTCATTGTCCGGAACGTAAGAAGCCGGTGGCCGAGCGCAACTGGGTAGTGGTGCAACGTAATGCCCGTTGTTCGGCTTTCGATGGTTATCGCGTCAAGTCTTCTGACTTCTCAGCAGTGCAGTGCCGTTCCTGCAGGGCAACTGGCCGCACCAATGCGGCCTACGTTGATCAACTTAAGAGTGGGCCAATGATATGAAAGGCGAATTTGTGGAAATGGTTCTTCGTTCGAAGGAATCAACCTTCATTATCCGTCCGCCGGAGGACTACGCGCTGGTGGTTAACAACTTAACCGGCTCCACCCAGCGCCTCTCCATGGCCGAGTTTGAAATGATTGCCCAGCGTGCCCTAAAGGCCGTGGGCCTGGAAAGTTAATAACCGGTGCATAACACGTTAATAACCTTTAGTAACTTATCGTTGCCTTTTTACGTGCGTCAGCGAAAATGACAACATTCAGATAGCTGGTCCGCACGGATGGCGGGTAAACCAGTCTAGTGAGCAGTCAACGTCGGTTTGAGCAAAGCAGTCTATGATCATCAATATTCGTGGAACAAGTGGCTCAGGTAAGTCATTCCTTGTTCGTCACATTATGAGTCTCTACTCCAACAAGGAGCCGGTGCGAGTGGAAGACCGCAAGCAGCCTTTGTATTACATCATGCGCAATGGTGAAGGGACGCCAGAGCTGGCCGTCCTGGGACACTATGAGTCACCGTGCGGTGGTTGTGATACCATCACTAAGATTGATACAACGTATCAACTTATCCAGGAACAGATAGCACTCGGACGCAACGTGCTGTTCGAGGGGCTGCTGCTGACAAACGAGATCAATCGCACCAAGGAGCTGCCTGACTGCCGGGTGGTATTCATCGAGGAAACAATCGAAACCTGCCTCGCCGGTGTCAATGCACGCCGTCAGGCGCGAGGCGAAATGGAGCCGGTGCCAACCAAGAACACCACCGCCAAGCACAGCCAAGCCAAACGTGCGGCGCAACGGTTCGAGGAGCTGCCGGGTAAACCGGTCCAGGTCTTCCGTTGCAACCGTCAGCAGGCTGCTGACCTCATAGAAGAAATGCTGGGGTTGGCATGAAAGAGCTACCGCCCACCAAAGAGTGGGTGGGGCTGGCTCCGTTCTTTGGTTACGCATCAACGCGCTACGCGATTTATCTGATGCGCACCGAAGCCAAGACGCCTGCCTCATCCTGGACCACGGACCCGATACTCCAGACGTATCGCTTTTGCAACGTCTTCCGCGAGGACGACACCACCACGCGGTGGATCAAGAAGAACATCCGCAAGCCCTTGAAGCATGACCCCAAGGTTGTCATTGCCATGTGTGCCTGCCGTTTCTTCAATCGCATTTCAACCCTGGAGGCAATGGCACATATCCTCCTGGAGAAGGGCTGGGACACGACGCGCTGCCGTGCACAGGTGGCCAAGCTGGAGCCACCCATTGTAACTTCGGCCTACATGCTTAAGACACCAGCCGGTAAAACGAAGTTTGAAGGTATCGCCGAAATCCTTGCACCCATACGTGACTGCTACAAGGAGTTATGGTTCAAGATGGGTAAGGCGAATACCTTACGCTATGCCTGGGAACTGCTGCGCGAGTTTCCCTATGTGGGTAACTTCATGGCTTACGAAATTGTCACTGACTTACGCCACACACGGGTGCTGGAGCAGGCCACGGACATCAACGAATGGGCGTCCGCCGGTCCAGGCGCTGCCCGTGGCCTAAGCCGGGTTGTATACGGCGAGATCGGTCACTTCAATTACCACTCAGACGAAGATCAACTCGTGCTCGCCCTGGGCATGATGAACCTTTTAGAATATTCGCGCCACCCCAAGTATTGGTGCGATCAATGGCCCCTATGGGAGATGCGTGAAGTCGAGCACACGCTCTGCGAATTCGACAAATACGAACGTGCTCGGCTCGGTCAGGGAAGACCGAAACAACTCTTCCGCTCAACCAAGTAATAGCCTATGTATGGAATACAGGCACGGAACGTGCACCAGGTGTTGCCCTGCGCAATGAATCAACTCCAGCAACATGGAGTCAAACGCGAAAGCCGAAATGGACCAGTGCTGGTGTTCCCGGCACCGGTGATCGTGCAATACGAACGTCCCTGGGAACGGGTAATGTTCTGGCCGGAGCGCGACTGCAATCCGTTCTTCCATCTGGTCGAGTCCCTGTGGATGCTGGCCGGGAGAAATGACGTAGCCTTCGTCGCTGCCTATGTTAAGCGCATGGCGGACTTCTCGGATGACGGCCAGACCTTCAACGCGGCCTACGGGTTTCGCTGGCGCAAGCACTTCGGCAAGGACCAGCTCTACCCGATTGCGCTAGCACTCAAGAACAATCCGGACTGCCGTCGGCAGGTGCTGGCTATGTGGGATGGTTTCCACGACCTGGGGCTGCAAAGCAAAGACCTGCCCTGCAATACACATGCCTACTTCCTGCGCGACACGGCAGGCCGTCTGACTATGACAGTTTGCAATCGCAGCAACGACCTGGTTTGGGGTGCGCTCGGTGCGAACGCAGTCCACTTCAGTGTGCTGCAAGAATACCTGGCCATGCTGATCGGCTGCGAAATGGGGCCATACTACCAGTTCAGTAACAACATGCACGGCTACCTGGCCACCGCCGAGCCGTTGTTCTCCCTGGGCAATATGCCGTATCAGAAAGTTGCCAACAACGACCCTTACCAACAAGGCACGACCAATTACCAGCCGTTACTAAGCCCAGGGGAATTGATCGAGCACTGGGAAGCGGACCTGCAGGCATTTATGGAACTGGGCACACCACCCGGCCTGAAGACCAAGTTCTTCCGCAAGGTGGTGGCGCCGATGTGCAACGCCTATCGTCGTTTCAAGGAGACGGAAGGTGGAGAACGTTACGGCGCTGCCCTGGAGGCGTTGACTGCATGCGAAGCACCGGACTGGCAACGCGCAGGCAACGAATGGTTACTTCGCAGGAAAGCGAAGTTTGAAAAAGTCATGGATGACGGGGTGCAGCATGGATAAGCCTAAGACGATATACGATGGACCATTTCATCCCTTCAAGACGGTGCGCGAAGATGCATCGGTGGCCAGACATCCGGACATGGCACCGGAACGGCTGGTGCACCGGGTGCTGATGTTTCGCGAGTGCAACAACACGAGGCGCTGCCACACCCTGCCGCACGTCGGTGAATACACGGTAGGCAAGCACGTGGCGGACGCCCTAACGCTGCTGCTGGTGCTCAAGCCAGACGCCAGCCGGGAGTTGATCCTGGCCTTGATACTGCATGACGTACCCGAACGCTGGTTAGGCGATTTGCCGGCTCCAGCTAAGTGGTTCAACGACCAGTTAGGCATCGAGTATCGTGCCGCTGAGGCAGTGGTGACTAAGAAGAAAGCTATCCAAATACCTATCCTAAGTCAGGACGATGCTTGGTGGCTGGACGTGATTGACCGCCTGGAATTCTGGTTGTGGTGCCATGACCAGCTTGCGCTCGGCAACCGTAATATTCTTGGTGCCCTAGGTATGGTCAACGGCTGGTTCGAGAAGCAAGTGGACCCGTTGCCCAACAGCGTCTATGACTTTATGACGCACTTTGAACACACCAGAACACCCGAAGTATGATCAAGAAACTATTACTCAAGTGGCTCCGGCCATTCACGATTGCCGACCAAGACGGTTCGCCTTACCTGACCCGTTACTTCGTGCTGAGATCACGTTGGTTCGGCATTTACCTACATAACATTCACCGGAACGATCGTGATGACATGCACGATCATCCGTGGAACTTTACCACGTTCATCCTGCGCGGTGGCTATTGGGAATACCTAACGGACCACCCGCCACTTACTGACCGTCGGCGCTGGTGCGGACCTGGAAGTGTCCTGCGGCACAAGGCCACGGACATTCATCGGGTGGAGCTGCGCACGGACGAATGGGGTAAATTTATACCAGCATGGACGTTGGTGTTTATTGGTCGCAAGCAACGTTCATGGGGTTTCCATACACTCGGAGGATGGGTGCACTGGAGAGAATACATGGATCAAAAATTCGGTAAAGACCAATGGACTGGAGTGCCCCAATGACAGATAAAGCAGCAACATTCGCCTTCCTGGAATACCTGGATGGCATAACTCAAGAGGATAAGATCATCCTTTTTGAGGCAATCGCCGGTATCATCAAAGAAGACTCGGCTGGTCTGAAGAAGGCCGCAGTCTCCTACGGTGATAGCTGGAAGTCACGTGGAGGCGCTGGTGCCTTCATGCAATTCTGCCGTAAGTTCGACCGCATGGAAGTTGCGCTCGACCCAGCTAAGTGGCCGAGTGACTATGCAGCCTGCAACGCAGAACAGAAAGCGGCACTGGCACCAATGAGCCGGTGGGCCGGAGTGACGGTGCCTGCCTGGGATATCTTCGCTGGTCTGGCTGCCGACCAGCGACCCGAAGGACTTTTGGACGACGTTCGCGATCTTCGTCGCTACCTGCTTCTTGTCGAGGCTGAAATGCGTGCTCGCGGAGTGGTCCAAGCTAACAACCACAGAGACAATAAATGAAGACCACAATCTGGGCTGCACTTACCAACCCATGCGTGCACGTCGGACTGATCAGCACCGAGCTCGAATACGACCGGCACACGGAGCTATGTGAGGGGCTGGCCGTGCTGAACGTCACGTCACCGAGTGGCCAGCACTTCGTGTTTGACGCCACTACCGGTGTGTTGATTGGCCACGACAATGGCCGCATCCTCACTGACTACACGGAGTTGCTTGGCCAAGACCCGGACAAGGGCAAAGCCAAACTCCAGGAACGGCGCACCACGCTGATGCAAATGCGCCAGGAAGCACAACGCCACCCGGTGGACCGGTGGACTTTCTTCCGTATGTTACACGCTGCCTAAAATGGCTCGGCGCAAACATAACACTGCACGAGGGGCTGCTGGCTTCCAGCTTCCCTTATTCCAACCGCAAGGAGACTGGAGACCTACCCCCGTCTCCCAGCTACCCTCCTGGGCAGGTGCCAAGCGTGTCGGTATCGACATTGAGACGAAAGACCCGAATCTCAAGAAGCTTGGTCCTGGCCCCAGGAGGGACGGCCGAATTGCCGGAGTATCTTTCGCCATTGAAGATGGTCCGGACTTTTACTTACCCGTTGGACATGGCGGCGGCGACAATTTGGACCCCACCCAGGTATTCGACTACTTGAAGGATCAGGCGAGGCACTATGATGGTGACCTGGGTGGGGCCAATATGAATTATGACTTAGACTATCTTGCCGAATACGGGGTTTGGTTCAACAACGTTAAGTTCTTCCGTGATGTTCAAATTGCAGACCCACTGATCGACGAACTGTTGGACGAATATAACTTAGGTGCGTTGTGCGAACGTCATGGCATTCCCGGTAAGGACATGGCCATGTTAAAGAATGCTGCGATGCTGTCCGGTATTCCCGAAAAAGAAGTTTGGCATAACTTGTGGCAGTTACCGGCACGCTATGTCGCTGACTACGCGAAGGCGGATGCCCGGCGGCCACTGGAGATATTACGCAAGCAGGAACAGATCATTGACCAGCAGGAGCTGTGGCAGATTTATAACCTGGAAAGCAAGGTGCTCCCGGTGCTGGTCAAGATGCGCCGTCGTGGTGTGCGCATTGACCTGGACCGGCTGGAAGGCGTGGAACGCTGGTGCCTTTACGAAGAGACCGAGGCGCTGGCCAAGGTAAAGCACCAGACCGGCATAGCTATTCCCGTGGGCAGCGTGTGGCAACCCACCCTGATTGCACCTGCCCTGGAGCAGATCGGAGTCAAGGTAGGCCGCACCGCCAAGGGTGCACCGAATATTGACAAGATTATGCTCGACCGGATTGACCACCCGGTGGCCGAAGCCATCCTCTGGGCACGAAAGGTTAATAAACTACGCACCACCTTTGCGGCCAGTATTCGGGACCACATGTGTAAGGGCCGTATCCACTGTGTCTTCAATCAGATTGCACGCGAAGACGAAGAAGGTGCGATTAGGGGTGCACGCTATGGCCGTCTCAGCAGCGAGCACCCGAACATGCAGCAGCAACCTGCGCGTGACGAATTCGCCAAACGCTGGCGTTCGATTTACCGGCCTGATACTGACTTCTGGATGAGCGCAGATTATTCGCAGCAGGAGCCCAGGGTGCTGACCCACTATGCGGTGCTAGCGGATTGCTCCCGTGCCCAGGAAGCTGCGGACAAGTATCGCAACGACCCGAATACGGACAACCACCAGATGATGGCGGACTTGACCGGGTTGAAACGCAGTTACGCGAAGATTGTTTACTTAGGGCTGTGTTACGGTATGGGTGGGGCTAAGTTGGCGCGGGACTTAAAGCTACCCACTAAGGTCATTGAAGTAGGTAAGGCCGATAAGAAGCGGAAGATCGAAGTGGCCGGTAACGAGGCACAAACCATCCTCGACACCTTCAATGACAAGGCACCGTTCATCAAGGAGCTGGCCAAGCGTTGCGAAGAAGTTGCGTTTAGTCGTGGCTTCATTGTGACGGTGGGCGGAAGGCGCTGCCGGTTTCCCAAGGATGCACTTGGGAATTTCGACTGGTGCCATAAGGCGCTGAACCGTTTGATCCAGGGCAGCAGTGCTGATCAGACCAAGACGGCCATGGTGATGTGTGACGCAGCCGGACACGAGCTCCAGCTCCAGGTGCATGACGAGCTGGACGGCAGCGTGCGTGACGATAAGCAGGCCGAGGAGATCGGTGAGATTATGCGGACCTGCGTGCCCTTGCAGGTGCCCAGTAAAGTGGACGTGGAGATCGGTCCTAGCTGGGGTGAAGTTGAATAATGTTGCCTAATTTATGTCTAACATGTTTGAATTGGAACGAGCGATGACTGCAAAGCAAACCAAATGGGACATGCGCTTCCTACGACTAGCGCGAGAAGTTTCCACTTGGTCCAAAGACCCTTCGACCAAAGTGGGTGCGGTCATTGTGCGGCACGACCTGACCATTGCGTCCGTTGGCTTCAACGGTTTGCCCCAGGATATGCCGGATGACCCAGTGGTGCTCCACGACCCGAGGCTACGCCTGGAGCTGACCATTCATGCGGAAATGAATGCGGTCTTTTTCGCCAACGAGCACGTTTCCGGTCACACACTGTTTACTTACCCGGTGCTGCCCTGCTGCCGTTGCGCCGTGCACTTAGTTCAGAAACGGATTGGCCGGGTAGTAACCCTGGCCACGGTGGCGACTAATAACATCCCGAAGGACTCTTACGATCGTTCGCGAGAACTTTTGACTAAGGCCGGGATTGAAGTTACTGAATACGAAGCAATAGCATGAGTGAATATGGCATGCGCGGTCGAGTCTGCAAGGCGTTGCGTTCGCTAAACGCGATTGCCGTGGAGAACCCGGCCTATCCAGGCACCCCGGACGTGAACTATGCCGAGGGTTGGCTGGAGCTGAAGTGGCTACGGCGCTGGCCGGACCACGTGCATGACATTGTTATGATACCGCACTTCACTCAGCAGCAGCGCATCTGGATCATCAATCGCTGGCGGGTGGGCGGTGAAGTTTATCTTCTGCTCCAGGTCAGGACCGAGTGGCTCCTGTTTTCCGGTGAGCAGGCTTATGATGTGGGTAAGTTACCCCGCCTTGCTCTCAGGACGAGAGCATTGAAAACATGGAACGAAGGACTTGTCGATCAAGAACTGCTCGACGTTCTTCATCACGGACGATATGGACACAATGACACTAACAAGCCAGGAACGGCTAAGAGTATGGCGACGGCGCAAGCAGTGGCGTCAGCCACAGGCGGCAAAACACTTCCGCGTAACCCCACAAAAGTATTTCCTATGGGAAAACGGCACTGACCTTACCCTGCCACAGGTCAGAGTCGAAAACATTAAGCCGTTCGAGCAGGCTTACGTCATGCGAAAACGTTCTGGGTTACGCCAGGATGCACTGGCGAAACAATTGAACGTTTGTCGGTGGTGGCTGAACCAGATGGAACGTGGGCTGGTGCCATGTGAACAACTAACAGAATTCTGGACAAGGCGCAACGTCAATGGCCACGCCTCAAAACGATAAGGCCGTTGAATTCCTGGAGCTGGTGTATCCGGAAGGGCCATGGGCACTCACGGCTATCTCCATCGACAAGAAGAGCATTGAGACCCAGACCTTCTACCCGGACCAAAAACGTGGGCTGCTTAACTGGCTCAAGAAGTATAACGGCGAGCGCAATCTTTACTGGCATGTCAACCCAGTAAGTCAGGCCATCACCAAGAAGGCCGAACGCGAGGACATCAAGGAAGTTGCCTACCTGCACGTGGACATTGACCCACGTGCCGGGGAAGACCTGGACACGGAGCGTAAGCGTGCCCTGGGCTTACTCCAGTCACCTACTAAGACGGTCAAGCCCACCTTCATTGTGTTCAGTGGTGGTGGGTATCAGGCTTTCTGGAAACTCAAGGAGCCTATTCCCATTGATGGTGACTTAGGCCGTGCGGAAGACGCCAAGCGTTACAACATCCAGCTCGAACTGATCTTTGGTGGTGATAACTGCCACAACATTGATCGGCTCATGCGCCTACCTGGCACCATCAACATACCCGATGCGCGGAAGAAAAAGAAGGGACGCCAGGAGGAGCTGGCCGAAGTAGTCGAGCACAATCCGCACCGGGTATATAACATTGCCGAATTTACTCCAGCCGCACCTACCCAAAGGCCGGACGACAAAGGCTTCTCCGGTGGTCAGAACCAGCCGAAGGTATCTGGCAACGTGCGCAGGCTCGACGACATTGAAGAGCTGAACGAGTGGAACGTCACTGACCGGGTCAAGGTCTTGATCGTCCAGGGCAAGGTGCCAGATGAGAAGAAGCTTGGTGACGATAGCCGCAGTGCCTGGCTATTTGACTGCCTCTGCCAACTGGTGCGTGCAGAAGTCCCGGACGAAGTCATCTATGCCGTCATTACGGACCCGGATTTTAAGATCAGCGAATCAGTGCTGGACAAAGGCCGGAACACCGAGAAATATGCCCTGCGCCAGATTGAACGCGCCAAGGAAGAGGCGGTGGACCCCTGGCTCCGTAAACTCAACGAACGTTTCGCGGTCATTGGTAACATGGGTGGCCGGTGTCGGATTGTGGAGGAAGTTTTCGACGCGGCATTGAAACGCCACCGGCTGACCAAGCAAAGCTTCGATGACTTCCGCAATCGTCACATGCACATCCTGGTGGACGGTGGTAAGAACAAGGAAGGCGTTACCATTCGCATCCCCCTGGGCAAGTGGTGGCTGCAGCATGCCAAACGTCGCCAATACGAGTCCATCGTGTTCTCCCCTGGGCGAGAGACCGAGGCAGACGTATACAACCTATGGAAAGGCTTCGCGGTCGAGCCCAAGGAGGGAGATTGTGGTTTGTTCCTGACCCACCTGAAGACGAACATATGCAATGGTAACAAGGACCACTTTGATTACCTGATACGCTGGATGGTGCGTGCGGTGCAGCAGCCGGATAGCCCAGGAGAAGTGGCGGTGGTGCTGCGCGGTGATCAAGGCGTAGGTAAAGGTTTATTCGCCAAACAATTGGGCTCGCTGTTTGGACGGCACTTCCTCCAGGTGGCAGACCCCAAGCACCTGGTGGGCTCGTTCAATGCGCACCTACGTGACTGTGTGGTGCTGTTTGCGGACGAAGCGTTCTATGCTGGAGACAAGAAGCATGAGTCCGTGCTCAAGATGCTGATCACCGAGGAAACCATCCCGGTGGAAGGTAAGGGACTAGACGTGGAAGTTAGCCCCAATTTCACGCACGTGATTATGGCTTCGAACAGTCAGTGGATTATTCCAGCCGGTAAAGACGAGCGCAGGTTCTTCGTCCTGGACGTGGGCGACAGCAAAAAGCAGGACACTAAATATTTCGAGAAGATCAGGGATGAGCTGGACAACGGTGGCCGCGAGGCGCTGCTGCACTTCCTGCTAACGTTCGAGCTGGGTAACTTCCAGGTGCGTGATGTGCCGAAAACCAAGGCGCTGCAGGAACAGAAGATCATGTCGCTAAGTCCGGACGAGGAGTGGTGGTATCGTAAGTTGCACGATGGCCGGGTATTAGTCAGGGACGACGGCTGGCACAACCAGGTCTCGAAGCGCGAGTTGTTCGTGGACTACGTGCGCTATATGCAGGAAGCGCAGATCATGGCACGACGGTCGAACGAAACGGTGCTAGGCCAATTCATCCGGCGAGTGGTGCCAGCGATGCTCACCCGCCAATTGCTGACCACCGTAAGCGAGATCGATGCGGACGGTGTCACTAAGAAAAAGAAACGGCGAGCCTATCATTACTGCCTGCCAGACCTGGACCAGTGCCGTGCCTCCTGGGCCAAGATTTATGGCGAGGAAGTCTGGGGCGACCCCAATGCGTGTGAGGACCAGCCGGAGCTGCCGAAGGCCAAGGAGCCATTTTGAGGGTGTATAAAAAGACAACAAAAGGCTTGGCCAACCCGGTGGGAGGGGGGATACTCCGGCCATGAGCGCAAAATATTGTTTAAGGTTTGCGGTGGTCCAGCCGATGGGTCCATTTGATGAGAACAGAGAAACAGTTCACGTTGGTCTGCTCGTGGTGCAGCAAGAAACAGGACATCTTGTCCGGCAAGTTCTTGCGCTGCGACCCGCAGCAACTTGTGGGTGTGGCCGTTTCCCATACGATCTGTCCCGAATGCGCCAAGGCGCACCGGGAGACGATTCGGCTGGAGACGGAGTTTATCACCCGCAGTATGGTCCAAGCTTAACGGCGAGCCATTCAGTTGCGCTCAGGCTGGCCGTAGGTGCCCTGGCGGAGGCTCATCACCTTCGTCAGGGTTTACTTTTGAACCTATGAACTTCTTCCTCGAATCACTTGCAGCGATAATTTACCTATGGCTTGGGCACGTGTGTGCCCGTGCCTTCTTCAAAACCGCAGGACGCGACTTAGGGCCAGGATGGCATATCTGTTTGGTGCTGAGCTGGCCCTTGTGGTGCCTATACGTCATCATCAAACTAATATGCAAACCAAAACGATCGACCTGAATGGAGAATTCCATCGTGTCTATGAAATCAAAGAACTGTCGAGGCTCGGAATTCCGGACGCCCAAACCATCTTCGTCCGCATCCAACTCATTGGCGGAGAACTTAGCGAGCTCGCTGCTGCTCTGGCCGCACAAGACCCCATTGCGGTCTTTGATGCGCTGGTGGACAGCCAATACGTGGTGGACGGCACTTACCGCACCTTCGGCATGCCGGAGTCCAAACGCGAATTCAGTTTGGTCGATAAACCCGTCCTTGGCATGACCAACCTGGAAAACAATCTGAACCTGCTGGCCGGGTTGAACCGGGAGCACGCACGGTTCATCAAGCACGTGGCGGACGGGCAGGTGGACCTGCTGCCTTCGTGTTTGAACCGTGTCCAGAACGAGCTGGACCTGGCCTGGCGTTCCCTGGGCTTTGGCAGCTTACGCTTTGCCGGTTATACCGAAGTGCACCGCAGCAATATGTCCAAGCTTGGTGAGGACGGCCGTCCAATTAAATTCCCCAGTGGCAAGGTGGGTAAGGGTCCAAACTTCTTTGAGCCGAACCTGGCCCAGCTAATGACCACTCGCCCAGAGGGACTGCCTGACGAGGACTGGACGCTGTGGCGCAAAGCAATGCACGAACGAGGCATTGCCTATAGTCAATTGCAAGGACTGACATACTCAAAATGATCGAACGAGGCACATCGCGCGGGTTGTGGGACGTTAGCTGCGACCGGTGCAGCCACAGCGAAGAAGACCTGGAGGCAGCAGACTTCCGCCAGGTGGTGGCCATCATCAAACAGAACGGTTGGCTGGTGCGGCCACATCCGCAATGCCGCACGGAATGGGAACACATTTGCGTGGACTGCAGCACGAAGGAAAACACCGCTAAGGTAACTCATCAAGGTTACAGCGACGGGACACCGGTATGAACTGCATGGCGTGTATGACCATCCTCGACCGAGTCCAGGCGATTCAATTCCTGGACGATGGCTCGGTGATTGTGATTGGTCATTGCCCGCAGTGCGACCGGGGTGAATGCACCACGCCTACCTTCATCCCGGTCTTCGTGGACGAGTGCCAGCCGGTCAGCACCACCAGCTCGGGACGCCTGAGTTGTTACTTGCTGACCAACCCTGGCACCTGCCACCTGGATATCCTTCACCGCATGGCCAGGAAGCTGGACATTGAACGTTCGGCGCACAATCCGCACCCGGTGCCGCACTACGACTTGTCGCCAGAACAACGGAGTCAGGCACTGAAGCTGGGTGCGGTGCCCCTAGACCGTCTGCAGTTTATTCAGATAATGAACGAGTGGAGAAGAATAATATGAAAGTGCATGAACTAAAAAGTTGGCCGGACCAATTCGAAGCTGTCAAAGACGGTGACAAGCGATTTGAATTCCGGAAAAACGATCGTGGCTTCCAGGTGGGTGACTTACTCCACCTGCGGAAGTTTTATCCGTGCGAACGTTGCCATGGCACCGGACGCGACTACACGCATGCGGGTCATAGTGGTGGCGAGGGAGAACGTTGCGGCTGCGGACCACTGCACGGCGAGTATGCCAAACATGGCGACGATTTATTTCGCCGGGTGCTTTATGTCATGGACAAGGGTTTCGGCTTGCCTGACGGCTACGTGGTCCTAAGCTTGGACGATGAGCAAAATGTTTCTTCTGTTGATGCTTAGCCTAACCCTGACCGCATGCAGCACCTACCGCGAACGGTTTACTTACTACGGACCCCAAGGGACGAATCACATCGTGGACGTGAGCCACAAAACGTTCTTGATGTTCGGTCAGGCCGCGAAGCTAAAAACCGAGACACAGACGATGGAATTTATTCGCACCGTCAATGCCGAGGGTGTAACTCTCAAGCCGGACAGCGACTCGGTAAAGGCCATCACCGAGGGAGCCACCAAGGCGCTGATCCAGGGCATCAAGGGTGGTGTGCCCTAGGCCACAAAATCAGGCCGGTTTCACCCTCCAGGCTCGCCCCTAGGCCAGCCGGAGCCGGTTTTTGCCCCATTATACACCTAGGAGCCTCGACGCAGCCTAGGCTGTTTTAGAGGGTTTTTACGTAAGTCCCTATGGATGTGGGACTTACGCAGTTTCAGGGTCCAAGGACGGTTATTCGTCATTTAGGCTTAAGGTCTTTCGCCTTTTCGCCGATAGTATTGGTATGATGAAAATGACAGTCAAACAAATCCGGGAGCTGGGGCTGGCGGACACCGTGTCCCACAAAGAAGGCGTCTTCACCTTGCGCCGTGGTTTCTTTTATCGCCACGGCATGGACGCAGAACAATACGCTGCTGGCGTTGTTGCTGCGCTGCCGGGTGCGGTGGTGGTGGGCAAGGGCGAAGTCAACAAGGCTTTCTCCGGCGGTGCCTCAACGGCGAATTATTCGCACTGGTGGGTCAAAATCACCTTCCCGAACGCCTAAAGTAAAAACGAAAACAACCGATACTAAGAATATGACGACAATAGTCGAAAAGATTGAAGAGGCGAGCACAGCACTGAAGCTGGCCGGAACCATTGCTTACGGAATTGTGTGGTGTGTGATCTGCTTCGCGAGGCTGTAATCATGAAAACGATTACCGAAATTCGTAAAGCCTTAGTGGAAGCCGTGGACGCCCTGGAAGCCCTGGACCACCGGGATTCGGTGCTGGCGAACCGGGTGGCCGAAACCCAGGCCGCAATCGAACGGCTGGACCGTGTGATTGTTCGCCGTCAGGAGCACATCTTTAACCCGGCCTAAAGTTTGTTCGCCGCTAACCGATACCATTACCATGAGTGCAACAAGAACGATATACCCGAACGAAACCGGCGAGACCATGGACATCCAGGCTGCGCTGCTGGCGATGCACGGCAAGCAGGTTAAATTCCGTGGCACGAAATACAAGGTGGATTGCCGCCGGACCACTGACACCCACGGCATTGACCGGTTCTCCCTGAACGTGGAGAACCTGGAGCCCAAAACCCGCGAAGAAGCCCTGTATTGCCTCTGGGACTTGTGGTCCAGCGAATCGGCCAATGGCATGGCCTTCCTGGGCAAGCTGGCACGGCTGGGAGGATTTACGGCCTAAAGTTTAACGACGAACAACCGATAACAATAGTATGAGCGCAATAAAGAAACTCGAACAAGTCAGCGAAACCCTCCGGACGGCCTTGGCTGCACCGAGGCTTGAATACCGTGCCCGTTTCCGCCAGCACGTCCGCGCACAGGTGGACGAAATTGCTGCCAAGCTGGCGCAGAACAACCTGGACCTAAACAAAGTCGCTCCTTACCCGGCGAGTTATGGCCCCACCTATAAAGGCCGTAACGCCTACATCGCCGCAATGGAGCTGAACCAGTTTGCCTGGCGATTCTTTGAAGGCACTGACAAGTATGCAATGCAACGCAGTGGCAGTGACCAGCCTTACTTCGTCGCTGCCCGCAAGGATTGGGATAAAACCCTGGACAAGATGGCGGACGAGGCAACGGCGAAATACTTTGATGGCTACATCATCAAGCTGGCCAACAAGATCGGCAAGCCGGTGGTTTCCGCCGAACTGGTTGGTAGCCTTTGGACGAATTGCACGCTGAACGTCATTTGCGAAGACTTTGAACCCCAATTCTGGCACACACAATGCATCTTCAACGTCTCCTGCCTGGGCCGAGTATTCAACCAATGGCCTACCCGGAGGAAGAAGGTTTAACTTTATGACCTACGAAATGTATCGCCAATTGTCCAGCAAGGAAATGCTGGCCTACTTAACCCTGGAGGCGCAAGAGGCGACCGAATGGGACCAAGCCCAGGGGTGCTGGGTGAAGCCGGTGGAAGAAAAGGAGGCAGCATGAGTCTCGGCAAAGGTCTTAACTGGCACGCGCTGGACAAAGACGAGCGCGAAATATTCGGTGGTGCGTCTGACGCTGCCCTGCTCTGCGACGATGTTACCGTGTGCCAGCACGAAGGGTGCGTGGTGATCGTGGACAACGACCGGATGGAAATTCTGGTGGAGCTCGATGACGAAAGCCGCCAATACTACTTGGTGCTGGAAGGCACCCACGTGGAGCAGATGCGCATGGTGGCGGACGGCCTGCTGAATGCGTTCAGCGAGTCTTCGCTGCCGGTGGAGCTGGTCATGCAACGGTTTGGGTTTGAATGCTCTGAAATTTAACCGCAAATTGGCACTTGCCTTTTTTACTTAGAAATCATAAAAGACAACTGAGACTACGAGCCAGGTATGAGCGCAGATAAAAATAAAGACGATATCGTCAGGAAGTTAAAAGCCCTGTTACGAAAGGCGGACCCGTCCGCCAACACTACGCAAGAAGAAATGGAGTCAGCCATGGCGCTGGCCCAGCGCCTTGCCCTGAAGTATCAGCTCGACCTGGCGTCCATCGACCCGTTCGCCGAGGAGTTTGAAGTCAACGAAAGCACCTTCCTGCAAAGCGTGCGCATCAACAACGAAGTCAAGTTCGCTGCGCTGGTCATACAGAAGTTTTTCAACGTCTCGGTTTACTACCATAGCCGGAAGCTGCCCGTCCGTTTCTTCGGCGCCAATAAGTCACGCCACGAAGTCAAGGTGGTGGGCACCGATACGGATAAGGCCATTGCGAAATACATTTTCGATTACCTGATTCGCCAATTTCGCGACCTGTGGAACGAGGCACGGCGCAGTGGCCGTTACCCCACCAAGTTTCCCGAGGGTTATCAGGCACGCCATTCCTTTATGCTGGGGCTGGTCAAAGGCGTCCTGGACCGGCTGAACGCGGAGAAGGCCGCACAGTGCCAGGAACGTGCGCTGATGGTCATTAGCAATAAGCTGGCCCAGCGCAAACGGTTCCTGGAAGAGAAGCACCCGGACATGACTGAAGGCGACGACATCCCACAGGCCGGGTGGAACCAGGAAGCCTATGACGAAGGCGTGGAGAAAGGTAAAGCCATCCAGGTGCGTCCGGGGATGACCGCACCGGTGGAGAAAGCCAAGAAAGGAGCCATTGCCTAAGGCGGTTATATTGCCGGTGCCCACCGTGTTGGGCCAAGCGAAGAGCCAGCGTGAGCTGGTGCACGAGGAGATAATCAAGTTTCTCTGGGAGCACCAGGACACCTTCAACGCGGAATACGGCACCATCGTCAAGATGCTGGAGGCACCCAGGGGTGGCTTTGGCCGCACCGTTACCTTCGGTATACAGAACAAATTCAACGCCATGGTTTGCATCTGGACGCCCACCAACATCGAGCTGGAGTGCGAGGGTAAGCCCTACTGGCGCAAGAAGGTCAAGGACACCGTCAAGCCAGTAACGAAGAAGTTTCGGGGAGCCTGGGAGCTGATCGACCACCTAAAAACGAAGTTTAGAATCAAATGAGTGATAAAAAAGTCATGGGGCTTGTTGCCCTGAAGAATATGTTCGACGCCTACGCACCGATGGTGCTGGAAGGTGTTTATGTTAAACGCCTACCCAGGACGGGTAAGGGAGACCGCAAGAAGTTTGAACTGCTCAAGCCCTTGCCGAACAAGACGGAATACGAAAAGTTAATGCGAGTAAAGTTTACCGCACGGCTGGATGACGTGATTAGCGGTGCCTGCGGGGAAATTGCGAACCTGGCAGAGGAAGTGCGTGGCTGGTATGATAACCTGCCCGACGGCCTACGCGATGGGGATAAGGGCAGCATGCTGGACGAGTGCGCTAACCAGCTCGAGAACGTCAGCGAACCAGACGTGCCAGAATTCGCCAAAAGCATGGCGGTGTATGCGCCCCCAATGCTCAATGTAAACTCCCGAGCTGACCGGCGAGACGATGCGTTGCACCAGCTCCAGCAGGCGGTGCAGGCACTCCAGGACGCCAAGGACGCAAACGAATTCGCGCTATATCATGACGAGGACAACCGTCAGGTGTACATCTTCCAGGAGAAAAGAAAGGGCCAGGAGGAGCCAGAGGAAACGGCTGAGGAACAGAAGGACGCGCTCCAAACGCTTATCGACGAATTGGAAAGCATTAATAGCGAAGTGGAGTCAGCAGAGTTTCCGAGCATGTATGGTTGATCATGAAAGACCAGGTGCATTACATCGAGATTAAGGCTGGCCGGGATATTGGCCGGTATCGCTTCCTGGGCAGCAGCTCGGAACTGGCCGCAGACCGTGCCATGACTAGCTTCCGCCGGGAATTCGGGTGCGAGGGGAAAGTAACAACTAACCAGCCGGTGCTTGCCGGCGAACAACCAGAAATGGAGAAACAAGATGCGAGAAAACAGCGCAACAAACGGTGACGCCGTGGTCGCAGAAGACCCACGAGTGCCAATATGTAAGCAGATCAATGACCTTTACAAAGGTAAAGGCCGTTACCCTAAACGGATTGACTGGAAACAGGTTTGGGAAGAACACCCGGAGTGGAAGGTTGCCCTGGAGTTTGATGAGTCCAACGAGGAAGAGCGCAAGCGTTCGCTCGCTCGTATTGGCTGGGTCATGAAACAGGCTACAAAAAAAGGCAAGAAATATGTATCCACCCGCAAAGCTGCGCTCGCCCTGCGCAAATACGACGGAGTAGAGCTCGCTGCGCACCCGGTGCCTGCCAATGCACCACAAGCCACCAGCCACTTCTGTCCGAAGTGTGGCACCCTGTCGGTGGCTATCGAGAATCGCGAAGCCCAGGTGCAGCAGCAGTTGATCGAACGCGCCTTAACCTTAGCCGGGAGGGTCAAGTGACGCGCAAGAAGAAAGCTTACGTGTGGGACTTGCCACCGGCACCACACACGGCTGGCCACCAGAAGGGTAAGCCTAACCGGGTTGACCCCTTGGGCAATGACGATGACTTCGCCACGCTGCTGCTCGGTGCTGCTGCGTTGCATGGTAGCGCCATTCGCCGCAACACCGGTTACTCCGAGGGGCAAATCAGTTATCGCCTCCGCAAGTATGGCATTAGTCGCCGGGACATCCGAGACGGCAAGTCACCGTTCTCGGACGTGATGATCAAGGCCGCAACCCCTGCCCTGCGTATCGCCATTGCGAGCCGGGTGCGACACGATAACAAGAAGAATGGAGCGTAAACCACCAGCACCTAGCGTCAAGACCAAGCGCGAAATCTACGAGTCTATTGACCAAGCCTGGAATGTGTGGCGGGTGCACACTCCGTGCTTGCTCAAGGAGATCATGGTCAATAAAGAGACGGCCATCCTACGAATTCCACTGGACATTTTCCGGCGACTGTTAGTGGAGTTGGTCGAACGTGCCCTGGAGCTAAATGACACTGAGTTGAATTCGATTATGGTCAAGTTGACGTTGTATGACTCGGCGGACCCACATAGCAAGAACTATGACCCCAAGCAGGTCGAGGCAACTATCATCAAGGCCACACAAATTAAACGAAGAAAGAAACAAATGAATCTACCCAAAGTAAAACCGTTCCCGGTTGACTCGGTGCAGTGCCACGAGTGCGGTGGTCATGGGTGCGATACCTGTGTGCAACGGGGTTGGCTGGTGCCAGCCGAAAATCCGAAGGGACGGCGCTGCGAACGCGAAGCCTGTAATAAGCCATTGGCACCGGACCACGTGGCCGTTTATTGCTCCAACGAGTGCGCAAGGGACGACGCATGAATAAACCAATCAACACTGCGAACGAAATGGCCGTGGCGCTATGTCATGCTGACTTCGTGCGAACCTGGAACAAGGCACGGGAACAAATGCATGGCGGTAGCTCTTGGGACCAGGTGGCAGGGCTGACCCTGCAGGAAGCCATGGAACGGTTTGCGCCGAACGGCCTGCGCTTCGTCTTTGTGGATGAAGGGCACCTGGAGGAGTTTCAGGAGCAGGGTAAGAAGCTTCATGACGAGCTGCAAAAGGCCATGCCGTTCCTGCCTGAGCCAAGGGAAGAGCCCAAACCCACAGCCGAACCTGACGACCCACCCAACTACACGATTGGAGTCTAATGTTATTAACGGGTTATGCACTGTTGGCGCTGGCGGGTTTAACCCTGCTAGCGTGGGTGATTGTTGTGATGGCCTGGGTGCTGCGCAAAGTTATCAACCGATGATCAAACCACTAATACATGCCTTCCGCTGGCGGTGGAACCACTGGTTTGTTTACCGGTGCGTGCACCCGGACGGCAACAAAGGCTACTGCACCTGGTGCCAGATGGGGCTGACCGAAGTGCAACGCGATAATCAAGAAAGGGCAAAAGTATGGCGAAGAAAAAGAAAGTAAAACCACCGGTGATCAAGGTGCCGAGTGCGCCGCAGATCATTGCGGAGATCAAGAAGCTTGAAGAAATGAAACCGCATGTGCTCAAGGCGAGCATCTTCGGTGATAATCACCATGAGGCAATCGAGGCGGTGATCAATGTGCTGGAGAGGCGCTGGACCACCGACGATGTATATGACGAATATCCATATGCCACCGGCGAGGAGGACGTGGAGGAAGTCCGCGAGAATATCCACTCGGCTGCGGTGCACGCTGCGGAGTGGATGGCCGGTGACGGCGACGGCAGCACCCCGTCTTCCAACTACGCGGAGCTGGACCAACGTAAGAAGAAAGGCGCTAAGAAATGAATTTGCCAGGGCCATCTGATACCCCAAGCGTGCTGCTCGGAGTCTCAACCACAAGCACCCAGGTGGTCCTGGTTTCCTATTTATGATTGAACTAAAACTATTCGAGCTGCGCGACCGTGGGACATTCATACCTGCGTTCGCATTTCGCAACAAACCAATGCCTGACAACGAAGGCACGTTTGCTGAACGTAAACAAGAACAGGAAGACTGGCTATTTAGGCGAGCTGGCTTTGGCGTAGGCTCACAGCACTTAGTCACCCTAGGCAACCTTCATTACGTCAAAGAAGCGCATTGGGACCCAATCGAGTGGGACAACCAGCGCACCTGGGGCAATGCCCACCGCTACATCGAAGAGCACTGGGACGAATTGCAGAGTGGCCAGGTCATTGACGTGGAGTTTATTCTTGGTGAGAAGCCTGCACCCAAGGTCAGTGAGCGCACCGAGGAAGTTGAACTGCTACGCAGACTGGACGCAGAGCTATGAAAGTCCACCTAAACGAAAAAGTGGAGATCGACGTGGGCGTGCCCCAGTCCGAACAACTGCTGTGGACCCCGGAGCTCGGTCTCCAGCGCCACCAGATGGCCATGGAGCTGGTGCTAATCTTTTATTCGCACGGGTTATACGGCGAGGCGCACAATTACGATCTGCGCCAGGCGTGGGATGCCCGTTATGGCACCATTTTCCGGGACGGCAGGGACAGCAGCATGACCACTAAGAACCTGTGCAGCGCCATTCGGCAGGTGCTAGCCGAACGCACGAAAGGATTGGCCCACCGGGAGCCAAGGCCACAACGATGAACTTTCCTTTTCTTGTTGAGACGCTTCAGCGCATGCCTCCTGGGCACGCGGTAAAGTTCTATCAGCACGACCTGCCTAGGATGCACGTCATCGAGCAGCACTGCTGGCCGGGTTGGAGCATTCTGGACCGTGCGCTGGAGCAGATCATGGGCTCGGCTTATAGCTATAGGGTGGAGCTGGTGCCCCAAGACCTGACCTTCCTGGTCACGCGCTTAACCAAGGAACAGGAAGAGTTTGTTACGCAGAACGATATGCGCGCCTGGGTCTCACCGGACAAGCGCGAGTTTTACGAACAGGTATGGCCACAGGGCTATTGGCGGATAAAACATGAGTTTATTAGAAAAGATTGAAGAAGTTGCCAAGCGTGTGGGTGGCAGCTTCGAGGACGAATACAGTGGCCGTGGCATGTATGGCGAAACCTGCTGCGCGGTTTACTGCGATGACGCGAATCAAGCGTTGGAGGAAGCCGGTGCCCTGGGCTTGCGCAACGCACAAGTTGATCACATGGGTAAGGGTTGGGTGGTCTATTGGCCACCTATCAGGAAGAAGGTATGAAGAAACTATTATTGCTACTGCTGCTGGTGGGCTGCGCGAAGAAGCCTGAAACCTTTACACTGTTCTGGAAGCCAGACACCAACGTGGCCTATTGGTCTGTGGGTGCTGGCCCAGCGCCGTATCAGGTGCTCCAGTTCCAAATCACCAAGGAGCCCAAGGTCACGGTCAAGACGATTGCGCCAGTGACCTATATCATGGTGCAGGCCGTGGGGCACACTGGTCTGAAGAGCGAGACCGTGGTGCTGACTTATCCAACCAACTATGCGAAAGGAATCAAATGACGATAAATCTCAACAACGATCTGATCATTGAGAGTGATGGCACCCGCATGGGCACCGTCATCAAGACGAAAACAGGGGTGGAGCTGCTGGGTGTCAAACGCCTGGAGTATATCCTGGACGCGGAGGAAGACTTTGCGCGAGTAACCCTGCACGTGGACATGACTGCGGCCAACCTTAAGGTCATGGGGGATGGCCCAGTGCAGCAGGCGACCGTGGTGGAGAAGCATTATTGCCCAGGGTGTCGGTGCGAAGTGCCGAAGCCGGGTGAGTGCCACGATTGTTACATCAACCGGGTGGCGCCATGAATATATTCGCTATAACGCTGTGCGCCTGGAAGGGCCATCCTGCTTTCGAACGCAGGCGAAGTCTCGACGTGCTGTATGCCTGCGGTGAGGACGGTGCGTGGGCCTGGACCTGCGTTCGTTGTGGGGCCAAGGTGCTGCTGCGCGAAGACGTTGATCCGAATACGTTGATGCCTGACCTGATTGCACGGTTGATCAAGGATGCTAAGAATGACCCTGGGACATTGATTGGAGGGGTGGACGACGATTGTCCAATGCGATGACCAAAGGCACACCAACCGAAGAACTGTTCGCCATTGGTGCTTCGCGCCACCAGTGGGACTGGCACAAGGGCAACGAGCTGGCGGTGCAGGCCGCACGTGAAGCCGGGGTCAGCTATTATGACCCGAAGATCAAGCTGATGATGGCGCTGATCGTGCTCAAGCTGTTGAACCACTTTAAGCCCCAGAACAAACCAATGATTGGGTTGGTGCGCGAAGAGCCCATTGAGCTGCTTTCGACCGATGCATTGAGAATGAGACTGTTGGTATTATTAAAACGAAGAATGGAACAACTATGAATGACGGGAACAAGCTATGTATCAAGTGCACTATCCAGTGGCACAAAATGTATTTCGCCCATGGCTCGGACATCTGCCGGGACTGCTGCCATAAGGCGGTGGAGTGCCAGGAGAATATCAAGCTGCTGTTTCCTCTTTGGGAAAGCCGATTGAAGACCTTGCAGACGGTGGGCCAGGACGCAGCCGAGGACGTGCTCAAGATCGTCATCCACGAAGTGAAGCAGATTTGCAAGTGATACCCTTTACCCAGTTCGTGCGCCCTAATGGCAGGCAGCGTCCGACCTTCATTACCCGGCCTGCCGAGATCGAGGCACGCGCCAAGGCCATCGTTGCTCTGGGCTATGTGTTTGAGATCGAGGAGCTAACCACCGGCGAGGCGAGCATGGAAGTGGTGCACGCGCAAACCAAGGCGGTGCTCTGCCATGGACTTTGTAAGAATGGACCGGCCATCCCGGCCACGGTAGACGATATGATCAATCATGCTTATGCCAAATTATTTAACTAAAGACGAAGTAAGAAGAAAGCTAAGGCTGCTGGCGTTCGCCAAGGCTACCATCGAAGCCTGGCTGGTGGGTTACGTGGAAGGCCATCTGTTTGCGGACAAAACCTACGTGGCAGAATTCGTCGCCTACCTAGGCACGCTGCCGGAGATCGAGCTGACTTACTATTGCGACGCGCAACGGCACCTGGTGTGCATTCCCTACTCCAAGGAGAACCTGCACCAGATGGCCGAGGCGCTGGGCATCAACCGTGGCTGGTTCGACCGGGACCACTACGACATACCGTTGCTGCGGCTCCAGGAGATACGCAAGCAGTGCGTCAAGGTTGATTCGCGAATGATTATCAAAATTATCATGGCCGGACGAACTGAACGTGCCGTGGTGAGAGGAAAGAAACTCATGGATGGTCAACCAAAAGAAAAACATGAACGCAATAAAACGATTCGACGGATGGGTCAGGATGCACCCGTATAAGGCGATTGGATTCACCTGGGCACTGACGCTGCTCTGTGTGCTGGCCAGCTCGGGCACCGTGCACCGATACTTCTGGGGCTTATTCTCGGCAATAGCGGTGCTGTGGTTGTTCGTTCTGCATAAGGATACGCGCAACAAGCTGGTGGCGCTGGTGCTGGCCTGTTCCCTGCTGGGCATTGGACTGACACCCCCACCTAAAGCCAAGGCGGAAGTGCGCAGTGGTCCACTGATCGTGGCCATTGTGATCATCGTAGTGGGCGGGGTGGTCAGTTGTAAGATCGTCCGGTTCTGCCAGAAGAACTTTGGCCCCACTCCACCTGCTCCGGCCAACACTAATGCACCACCGGACGAGTTTGGGTTTGGGGTATACTCATTGAACAATGCGGACGATGCGGCTGCTTCGTATTCGGGTAGTGGCATCGAGTATTGCTGGGAGGAAACCTGGCCAGCCGATTCAGACCCAGAGTGCGGCGAGGATTGTGACGTGGAAACGAACGAAACGGATACTGCCTCGTCCCCCATGATGCTGATGGAGCCCATGTGGCTTAGTGGCGAACAACCAACGGTGCCTGCGGACCTGATGCTGTGGCACCTGCGTGGCACCCATCGCAACGGCAGGCCGGTGATTACCTACAATGCCTTCCTGCCCAGGGGGACCAACGGTGAATTGCCACTGATCAATGGCGAAGAATTCAACCGCATTATCAACGGGCACGGCATTGACTTCTATTGGGGTGGCTACCAGTCCTTTGCCAGGAACGGACGGCGCTGTGCACCGGAGGATTGTCCCATACGCTTTGAGCCGGACCCGGCCAGACCCAACGGCCTGCCTAACGTGCGGCTGAATTACGGGGTGGCCAGCCGCAAGGTGCTGGTGCAGCGCAGTCGCGACCTAGTGACCTGGACCACGGTGATGCGCACCGAGCTGCCGGAAGGGCTGGAGCTGCAGTTCGAGGACTTAACGCGCTACAGCAAGGCGTTCTACCGGCTCAAGATCGATAACACGCCTACTGACTAACATGACTTTGCTGGCCCACCAACCCCGTTATGGCTGCACCCTACGATGTGGTGTCATGGCGGTGCAAACCCACGGGGGATTTTCCATAGCACCAGCAGGTCCAAACTGCTGGGGTGGGCTGGCTTCAATACGAAAGGTGTGCTCCGGCACTCGCAGACTCGCGCCTCCGCACAATTGAATATGAAGGGCACGGCTAAACTAATGAAGACCAACGGCGAAATATTGGAAGTGATACCAGTGGGCGAGAAGTTTACGCTCCAGGAGATTCAGACGGCGGTGGGCGGTTATATTGAGATGGGACCACGGGTGCTCGCTGGGCATACGCTGTTCGTGTGCGACAACGGACGCAATGAGGGTAAGTGCATCAACATCAAGGCGACGGCCTTGCAGCAGTTAGCGAGTGGCCGACCGCGTCCGCCGATTGTGGGAGATGCGATATTAGTGCCGGACCAGTTTTTGGAACAAGATTAAATATATGACAAGCTATGCTCAAACCCTAATGCAGGCGAACGTTGAGACCCTCAAGAATCCAAACTGGAACTTGATGGACAACGAAGACCGGTTATTGCACGCCTGCCTGTGCGCTTACCTGAAAGGCTCCAGCATGATTGCTAGTGACGAATTGGCCTGGGGCTGGGTGCAGGACATTATGCACAATGCCATTTGCAACAGTCAGGGTGATAATCAATTTACGCAATGGTGTGACCGAATGGAACTAACATGAAGAAACGCAATCAACAGATCAAAGAATACTTTGACCGGCTGCGGAACGCGCAGAGCTACCTGGAGGGTTTTGGCTACGCACCGGAATACAACTCGGCGGGCGAACGGTATTGGTATAACCCCATCAAGCCAGCAGGCGAACAAGTGCTGTTCATTATGCAGAGTGCCAACGACCGGTGCGTGATCGTGCGCGGGGACTTCTTTAAACGAACACCCAAGGTAGCCGAATGATTGACTGGAAGAAGAATCCACGGCAACGCCTGATAGCTAAGGACGGCTACGTGCTGGAGCAGCGCAAAAAACTTTGGTTTTTGAAAGACCCGCATGGGGACGAAGTGGCTAAGGCGATGGGCCTGGAGGAAGCCATGATTGTTTCGTTTTTACGTTTGCAGGGCGCAAGGACTTATCGCAGCAAGCGCCACCCCTGGACCGTGGTGGTTTATGCAACGGACGGTAGCGCCTTGAAACAGTCCCGGTCCACCCGGCTCTGGCACGTCTTCGATCCAGCCGGGGAGTGCGTCCTGGGCCGGTTGAGGCGCGAGGACGCCCTACGGGCAGCTTTTTTGCAAACCTGGAAACACAGCTAGGCTGAGGGTGCACTCGACCGTGCTCAGGCCAACTCGACCCACTGTGGCGCAAACTAGGCTGTAGCTGCTGGGCTGTGCTCGACTTCCTCCTCGAACTCGACCTTAGCGGGGTAAATCGCCGGGGAAACGGGACGGCGGTGGCTTACCGGGGTCAATTTCCTATATCTCTCTCTTCTCTCTAAGGAGAGGGAGTAGGTTAAGGAGGGGCCAGCCTCCCTGGGCTAGAAGTGCGCTTAATGTTTTTGGGTGGGTTGAGTAGGGTGAGGAGGACGGCCATGCCCTGGGTTTGAGTGCTACGCGCCAAATCGCCTGCTATCCTGGTCGAACGAGATATAGCTTGCGACGAATCCCCTAATTGAGCTAAACCACGCACGAGCAAAGCCCTGCTCCTTCGCGTGATGCGTGGGGCACAGGTGATCTGAATATGGCGAAGCAAACAGCAACGAAACCGTTTTCAATGTTTCAGGATTTCCGAAACATTGGCAAATTCAAATTCGACGATCAAGGCAAGGCGAAATTCCTTGAAGTGTATTCCACCACTGGCCGTCTGACCTATGCGGCTGAGTGCGCCATGGTGTGCCCCAACACCGTGCGCAAAGCACTCAAGGAGGATACGGCCTTCGCGGAAGCGTTCGAGGCAGCCCGCAACTTCTATGGCGACCTGCTGCAGAAGGAGATTCATCGACGCAGCGTGGAAGGGGTCAAGGAGCCACTGATCAATTATCGCGACAACACCATCATTGGCCACGTGCTCAAGTTCAGCGATCGGCTGCTGGAGCTCGGCGCCAAACGGTTCGTGCCAGAATATCGCGACGCGAATGCGGTCGAGATGAATGTGAATGCGGGGGTGCTGGTAGTCACCGGCACTGCGACTGGCATGACGCCAGACGAGTGGGCAGCAAAATTCAATGGAAAGGATTCCAAGAAATGAGTATTCGTTTGATTGGTTCGACCAAGGTCGAAGTTCAATTGAGTCGCAAGAACCCAACCAAGCCCTTGTTCATTGTGCGCGTCACCAGCGCCAAGGCCATGGGCATACCAGGAGCGCAATTGGTCAGTCAGCTCCCGGTGGACCCCGCCGACGGTAATGTGCATGTGAAGGTAATGCTGGTGGCCGGTGGACTGGCCGAGCATCAGAACAAAGCCTATCGTGATCAGCACGACCCGGATGAAGTGGCCAAGGCTGCAGGTGAGGCATTCAGCATGCTGATGGACCAGCTCCGTCGCCAGGTGCCTCCCGAAAAGCAGCAAGCCATCATCGAGCTAAAGAAGGGCGAAGCACTCAGGCCCAAACCCGCTACCAATTTCCAGGACATCGTTAAGAAGAACAGACGGTAATGGTCGAGACCCAAACCAGTCCAGGCGTGCTTGAGTGGGAAGACTCAGAGGAAGGCATTCGTCCTTACGTCAAGATGCCCGAAGGCAGGCGCATTGCCGTCACCTGGGCTCCACAACCCGGTAGCCAGGAAGCATTCCTGCAGTGTCCGGTGTTTGAATGCCTCTATGCAGGCACCCGTGGTCCAGGTAAGACCGATGCGCTGCTGATGGACTTCGCCCAGCACGTCAACCAGGGTTGGGGTAGTGACTGGCGTGGGGTGCTCTTTCGTCGCACCTACCCGGAGCTCCAGGACGTGATCGACAAGTCCAAGAAGTGGTTTCCTAAGATCTGGCCAGACGCAAAGTTCAATGAGGCGAAGAACTTTTGGCGCTGGCCCAAGGGCGAAATATTATTCTTCCGTCACTTCATGAAGAAGGCGGATTACTGGAGCTACCACGGACATGCCTATCCGTGGATTGGCTGGGAAGAGCTGACCACCTGGCCCAGTGACGAGTGCTACAAGTCGATGTTCTCCTGTGCGCGCTCGACGGCGGTGGGCCTGCCCATCAAGGTGCGCTCAACAACGAACCCGTATGGGGTGGGTCATAACTGGGTCAAATCGCGCTGGCGTTTGCCGATACTGCCTGGCAAGGTGGTTGGTCCAGTCATTAAGAACAGCATGGACATCGAGGGTAACGTGGAACCGCCCAGGGTGGCCATCCATGGCAGGCTGTCCGAGAATCAAATCCTGCTGCGCGCGAATCCTGATTACATTATTCGCCTTCGTGCTGCGGCACAGAACAAGTCGCAGCTTGCGGCCTGGCTGGAAGGTGATTGGAACATCGTCGCTGGCGGTATGTTTGATGACGTGTGGTGGGCCAGGACGCACGTGCTGCCGGACTTTCCACTGCGCTTGATACCCCGGAGCTGGAAACTAAATCGTTCCTACGATCATGGTCAGTCAGCGCCGTTCTCGGTGGGGTGGTGGGCTGAGTCCAATGGCGAAGACCCCATCCTGTGGGACGGCCGTCTGATTGGCGACGTGCGTGGCGACTTGATTCGCATTGCTGAGTGGTATGGCTGGAGTGGCCGTTCCAACGAAGGCATACGCATGCAGTCCAAGGACATTGCCCAAGGCATCCTCGACCGCGAAGAAGAATGGGGCTTGTCTGGCAAGGTGCGACGTGGGCCGGCAGATAGTAGCATCTTTGACGATTATGAACCTGGAAAATCTGTTGCTGGTGACATGGCTAAATTGGGCGTCCACTGGGACCCAAGTGATAAGAGTCCCGGTTCGCGCAAACAAGGTTGGGAACAGCTCCGTCTGCTGCTATCCCAAAGTTTCCTCCCCAAAGGCAGCTCCAAGCGAGAAACTCCCGGCCTGTTTATCTGCGGTGGCCGCTGCCAGCAATTTCTAAGAACAATTCCAGTGTTGCCTCGTGACGATGATGATCTGGATGACGTGGACTCCGAAAGCGAAGACCACATCGCTGACGAAGCACGTTACCGTGTGCGCCAACAGAACAAGACCGTAAAACAACGTGACATGTAGTTATGCCAAAACAGAAAACCGATGACCCATCCGTAACGAGCGAGGCGTATAATACCATGCTTCCTCGCTGGCAGAAAATGAATGCTCTGCTAGGCGGCACCGAAGCGATGCGAGCAGCAGGCCAAGCCCTGTTGCCCCAGCACCAGTTCGAGAAGGACGATATCTATGCGGCACGGCTGGCCAGCGCCACGCTGCTCAACATGACGGAGCTGACGCTGGAGTCCTGGGTGGGCCGTCCCTTCAGTGACCCCATTCAGCTCAACGATGATGTGCCGAAGGAGATCGAAGAGTTGCTGGAGGACGTGGACCTGCAAGGCAACGAGCTGAACGTGTTCGCACGTGGCTGGTTTCGTGACGGCCTGGCCAAGTCTTTCTCCCATGTGCTGGTCGAGTTTCCTCGTGTGCAGCCACGGCTAGACGGCCAGCCACGCACCCTGGAGGATGACCGCAAGGACAAGCTGCGGCCTTACTGGATCAACATACCGCCGGAGAACATCATCTTCGCCCGCACTGAGACCATCAACGGGGTGGAGACGCTGGTGCATGTGCGCATCCAGGAAGAACACACGGTCATGGACGGTTTCGCCGAAGTGAAGCGCAAATGGATTCGGGTGATCGAACCAGGACAAGTCACCGTTTACGAATACATGCGCAGTCAGCGTGGCAAGGTGGAGTGGGTCAAGATCGACGAATATCAATACGGCCTGGACTTTATTCCACTGGTCACTTTTTACGCTGCGCGTGAGTGCCCCTTCCTGGGCAAGCCACCATTGTCGGACCTGGCTGACTTGAACATCAGTCATTGGCAGAGCTCTTCGGACCAGCGCAACTGCTTAACGGTGGCTCGCTTTCCCATCCTGGCAGGCAGTGGGGTGCAGGACGAAAAGGATATTGTGGTTGGCCCCAACAAGTGGTTGTTCTCCTCGAATGCAGACAGCGAATTTTATTATGTGGAGCACACCGGTGCAGCACTGGAAGCAGGTCAGAAGGATATGGAGGCGCTGGAGACCCAGATGGCACAGTATGGCGCTGAGTTTCTCCGCAAGCGTTCAGGCACGGAGACGGCGACCGCACGTGCCCTGGATTCGGCTGAGGCGACTTCGCCCTTGCAGGATGTAACGGTGCGTTTCGAGGATGCGGTCAACAAGGCGCTGGAATTCACTGCGGCCTGGATGCAGGTCGAAGCCGGTGGCACCGTAAAGATCAATCGCGAATTCGGACCTGAGACCATTGACCCGGCGGACCTGAGCACGCTGGACAAGGCACGCGATCGGCGCGACATCAGCCGCACGGCCTACATCGATGAGTTGAAACGCCGTGGTATCTTGCATGACGAATACGACCCGGAAGATGACGTGGACGAGCTGAAGCAGGAAGAAGCGCAGATGATCAAGACCATGCAGGACATGGACCCAGGTGCGCAGCAACAACCACCGGCTGAAGGTGCATGAACTTTCTGATTGAATATTACACCCCACCGACACGCGCAATTCAGCACGTGATGGCGGAAGGTGTAATGTGCGAAGCCCAGGCGAGGGAGATCTTCCACGAAAAGACTCCGCTGGGTATCATACGCAAAGTCAATCAGTGCGACGAAGACGGTAAGATCATTGAACCCCCAACCGTGGATAACCTATGAAAGGAAATCGTGTTCAGCCCAATCAAGAAGGCCAGCTTCTTCTCAAAGAAGGCGAGTATGGCAAAGGTAAGAACGGTATCTGGTATGCGCACCCACCCGGAAACCATATGGGCTCGCTCGAAGCGCACGACGTTGAAGAACACCCGGACGGCACCATTACGGTCTCGCCGTCCATACTGATCAACGACGGGCGCACAGTGTTCCATGGCTTCCTCGAAGCTGGCGTGTGGAGGAGCTGTTGAAACTAACCAACCACCAAAAGAATGAACGCAAAGCTTTCTTCGGGAGGCAGGTTGAAAGACTCTGCCCCAATTGTGGTAGGCCAGGACCGCACTTCGTGCCTCCTTCACTCGGTGATCCAGGCTTCTATGCCTGCTACATCGACGAAACCGCCGATTGGCCACCACCAGGGTGCAGCCTATCAGAGCTGGCACGACGCCCAATGGTTCGTGACCTGGCTCGAACTCGCGAGGCATAAATGACTATTCTTGCCATACTCCAGAACATGTGGGACCCAGCCCGCACCGAGGCACCGAACGTCTTCCGCATCAACCCGCGTAACCACACCGGTAAGAAGCTTTACTTCATCTGCGGTCAGCACGAGCTGTGGGTGACGAACAGCAGCTCCAAGTGCGCGCCTTGTGCGAAGGTTAGACTACCGCCGGACCTGCTGTTTCTGCGACGTGCCATCCTTCGTCGTGATTGGGATTGCTACCTGGTGTGTGGTAATCAGGCGCGTGACTCGGTGCACCGGCTGCTCGCCAAGGACATGGAAGTGCTGAAGCAGATGAAGATCAAACCCGTGGTGTTCATGCCCCACCCGGCAGCGCGCATGATTACGAACCGGCTGCTGCACTCGCTCCAGCACCACCTGATCAGGCCAGACCCAGCCTGGCTGGAATGGCGTCAGCACAAGGGCGATTACTCAATCAACGAAGTGCAGCAATGACACCAGCACAAGAACAAGTTTTGAAACGAGCCTGCCTGGAGCTGGGTGAGCACTTCGACGGGTTTGGTCTGGCCGTAACCTGGAAGACGGACGATGGATTTGTCCAGAAGAGAATTTCTTACGATGGTGGATTCTATCAAGCCATGGGACTGTTTGCCCAGGCACATCACGATATGTTAAACCGCCAGCGTGAGAAGGAACAAGAAGGAACATAATGCGAAACATCATACTCGAAGACGGTGCCCACGTGATCTACGTGGACGAACACAGCAAGCAACACGATGCGCTCATTACCGCGTCGTGGGGACGCAAGGAGTTGGACCTGGATGATCCAAACACCTACGTTGGCCCCATCAACCTGGTGTTCGTTACGCTGGACCCAGACCGTCGTGATCAGTATGGTCAGCAGAAGGAGCATCGGAGCTCGTGCGTCCACAAGTCGCACCAACTGGCTCCAGGCAACTACTGGCTGCACCCGTCTGAGCTGAAGCCATAAGGAACAGTAAGAACCGAGTAGGAACTGAAAACACTTATGGACGAAGGACAACAGATTGATCATTTTGCGGACGAGCTCGACAAATTGGTAGAACGCTTTCGCAGTGAGTATGACATTTCGTATGCCTCAGTGATAGGTGCATTGCACCTGAAAGCGCACTTGCTTTGCAGTGAGGCAACCGAACGCGCAGACGAAGTTTAATTTTATGCCAGAACAAAAACAGAAACCCAGGCCGTTGATGCCTCGCCCACAATCCGGCGACGGTAGCGAACCACAGCACCCGAAGATCGAGAAGCCACCCGGTGTCGATGAGCTGATGAAGCGCATGCGCCGTGTGGACCCGGACCAAGCGAAGAACTACCGCCAAAGATCGGGACAATAATGCCACGAACTGCCAACGAAGAATTGCTGGATGCAACCCTGCGCCACCAGATACAAGTGCGCCGATTGGCTGCTGGAGAAGTCCGCAGGTTGATACGCCTGATGGAGCAGGCCGACAAGGAGCTAACCGCGAAACTACGTGAACGGTTGGCTCCTGTCGCTGGCAAGGCGCGCAACAACCTGGCCATCAATCGCATTCGTGAGCTGCTTGCCTCTGTTCGTGATACGCGCAAGGAGCTGATTGCCCAGGTGAAGACCGAGCTCGGAGGCAGCATGCGCGGCCTTTCGCGCCTGGAGGCAGACGTGGAGCTGAAACTGATACGTGGCGCACTGCCCATTGAGCTGAAGTTCAACGCGGTGCCCATCGAACGCTTACAAGAACTGGTCGCAAAACCTTTTGCAGGTGGGTCCACCCTGGGCCAGTGGTTCGATGAACTGCGGGTCACGGATCAGGCACGGCTGGTCAACGCACTCCAGCTCGGTATCGTCCAGGGCGAGACGGTGGACCAGATGGTCAAGCGCATCGCTGGCACCAAAGCTAATCATTTCGCTGATGGGTTGCTCGCTGTAACCCGTCGCAACGCAGAGACTATTGTTCGCACCGCCGTAAACCATGTCAGCACGGCAGCTCGGGAGTCCGTATGGACCGAAAACTCCGACATTGTCGCTGGCCTGAAGTGGGTAGCCACGTTGGATGGGCGAACAAGTGCGGTGTGTCGAGCGAGAGACGGACGAGTATCCCCGTTAGCCCACCGAGAGTTACCAAGGGGGATGACGAAGTTAGAGCCTCTCTCTGCTCGGCCACCGGCACATCCGAATTGTCGCAGTATGATGGTAGCTTACCTGGACGGCGAAGGCATCGGCAAAGCGATTGGCGAACGGCCCACAATGCTTGGCAACCGCAACGAAGTAAACTTCCGGGAGCTGGCCAAGACCAAGGCCGGTGCCAAGTGGGTGGATCTGGACGCGGGTGAGCGTAACGAACTAATGCGCAAGGCGCGTAACCAGTGGACCAAGGACATGGTGGGCTCGGTGCCCGCCAATGTAAATTACGAACAGTGGCTCAAACGCCAGCCTGCAGCCTTCCAGGACGATGTGCTGGGTAACGCCAAGGGTGCACTGTTTCGCCGTGGTGGCTTGAAGCTTGATCAATTCGTGGACAAGGCCGGTAACGAATTGAACCTAGAACAACTGGCCGAAACCAACCCGACTGCGTTCATGCGCGCAGGCTTAGACCCAGAGGACTTTGAATGAAATCTCACCACCCTACTCGTTACCAGGACAAGGTGCCCAGTGAGCATGTCAGCCTTACCGGGTTGGACGTGTCGCCCAAGCTTAATCGACGACGGCTGGGGTGGCTTACACGCTGTGACCTGCTGCGAGTAGGGTTCTTCTTTTTCTTGTCAGCGTCAAACTTATTCGCGCAGTCCAATGTGTGGAAGGGCACCTACCGCATCTGCTTCCAGTGGCGCACTAACTCCGAACCGGACCTGGCGGGTTATCGCCTCTATCAAGGCGTGGAAAGTGGGATGTATACACAGCGTGTGGACCTGCCGGGTGCGGCCATCAGCAATGCCTGCATGATCGTGCCCAGGGGTGTGACGAATTACTTTACCCTCACGGCCTACAATTGGGCTGGCCTGGAAAGTGAACCGGCTGGACCGCTGTTCACCAATCGACCACCGTTGCAGATGGAAATGCAGATCAGTCAGGTGACGGGCATGACCAATACTTTCGTAGCAATCGAGCAGAGCACGGACTTCGTGAACTGGCTTCGCATCTACCAGGTGCTGGTGCCGCCCACCACCAATGATGCTGCTTTCTTCCGTGGTATAATCACGCTAACTAACGAGGCAGGACCATGGCCATAACGGTCTTCGTCGATTTAAGTTTGCGCTGGAGCCCACCAACCACCCCTGGGCCTATCGTCCGTTGCGCCACCTGTGGGCACCCACAGACACGCCCCTTCCTGCTGGGCATCTACCATAAGGAAGAGTGCCTGGGTGGCATTCCGATTTGCGTGGTATGTGAGAGGAAATATCGCATCAAATTAAGCTTTACTCAGGATATGGAACCAACCATTCTTGAGAAACGACGAGACCAGGGTGAGCCTGGTTCGTTGAATGTGAGTGAGTCACAAAACGAAACAAGAAAGTGAGCAATAAGATATGGAATTCGCCTTCGCCCCAGAAGTGACGGATATTAACGCAGTCCCGGAAGATTTTCGTGGGTTTTACGCCCAAGCCGGAGACAAGCACACCCTCAGGGATGACCCCATTGTGAAGGCGTCTGTAAAGACGATCCTTGGCTTGAATGGTTCGCTCAAGGCCGCAAGGACCGAAGCGAAGAATTACAAGACCAAGGTAGTGGACTTGTCCGGGTTGGCCGAATACGGTGCAACCCCCGAGGAAATTCTCGCCAGTGTCACGTCCAAGCTGGAAGAAGCCAAGCTTGGCGGCGACAAGAAAGGTGCCAAGGAGCTGGAGAACATCAAGAAGGCGCTGCAGGAAGCCCATGGCAAGGAGCTGACTGCACGCGACACCCGCATCAAAGGGCTGACCACGCAGCTCTATGCGCACCTGGTGGACACCACCGCCACCACGGCCATCGCCGAATTAAAAGGCGTGCCCAAGCTGTTGCTGCCGTTCGTGCGTAACCAGGTCAAGGTTGATGAGAAGGACGGCAACCTGAACGTCCAGGTAGTGGACGCGGAAGGTAACATTCGCTTTGGTGCCACCGGTGCGCCCATGACCATCAAAGAGCTGGTCAGCGAAATGAAAGGCCAGCAGGAGTTTGGCCGTTTGTTCGAGAGCGAAACGCCTCCTGGTGGTGGCACGCCTCCCGGCACGGGTAAGCGCACGCAGCACGTCACCCAGACGACTGCGCGGGACCAGATGACCTCAATGCAAAAGATTCAGGCCGGGTTGGCCAAGGGTCAGGCTCAACGTCCAGGCAGATAAGAATTGCGCCGAGATACCAAATTAGTATTCTCGGTGCTTCTTTGGGTTACACCCATAAAGAAAGAGCAAAACATATGAACAACATAAAACGAAAATACAAAACCATCCTCGCCTGCATCGCGCTGATTGCGCTTACCGCCATACCGATTGTCGCTGCTACGGCAGACATCAGTTGGCCAGCCAGTCCGCCGGAACAGCAGGTGTTGTCCTACAACGTTTACGTCGCGACGAACGGCACCAGCAATCCCCAGTTGCTTGGTTCGTCCGCCTCGACCAACTTGCAGGCCAACCTGGCTCCTGGCTACCAGTATTACGTCACCGTGCGTGCCGTGAACCTGACCGGCCAGGGTGGTGCCTCGCCCGCAACGGCCACGCCTCCATTGCCGAGTGCCCCCGGTGCGCCCACCGTCAACATCAGTCCCTGATTAGCCCCTGCCACGCCCAAGCCCCACTGGCCCTGAGCAAGCCGGTGGGGTTTTTGTTTTTCGCTTGCCTAATTTCCGCAATTGGTGTTCAACTTGCCTTGAGCGATGAACGCACTCTACCAGAAATTCGTGGAATCATACCTGAAACAGGAAGCGAGTCAGGTTGATTTGGAAACCGATGACCTTCGTGCAATCCTGATTGACGTGGCGGACTATACCGTCAATTTGGCTACGCACGAATTCCTTTCGGACGTGCCTGCGGGTGCACGCGTCAGTGCGGCCACGGCGCTGGCCAACAAGACCATCACTGCCCGCGTGTTCGATGCGGATGACGTGGTGCTGTCCAATGTGTCTGGCGATCCTTCGGAGGCATTGATCATCTACAAGCACACCGGCACGGAAGGCACTTCGCGTCTGGTGGCCTACATCGATTCGGCCACCGGCCTGCCAGTAACACCGAACACCGCCAACATCACTATCACGTTCGACAATGGTGCGAACAAAATCTTCAAACTCTAATGTTAGCCGATAGCAATGTCCCAATCACGGCAGGCGCTGGCACCATCATCGCAGCACATACTGCAAACGCGAAACTCTATCAGGCCATCATGCTGGCGAATTCGGACGGCCACCTGATACACCAACTCCCTGATTACTTTTACTCCATTGGTCCAACGGTGCACGTCGCTGCTGCCTCCACCTTGATGTGGGACTTGTTCAATGCGGATGCGGCCAAGATTGTTCGTGTGCTTTCCATCCAGCACATTGTGGACCTGGAAACCGCAGTGACCGGGGTTGGCTTTGAGTGGCAGCTCCTGCGCACGACCGCAATCGGCACTGCTGGCACCGCACAAACCGCATGGCTTGCTGACACGACTGATCCAGCACTGGACACCGACATCACCTGCCGTCTCAAGGCAACGGGTGGTGCAACGGCTAGCACGTCGCTGCGACGCTACTACACCCACAGCGAAGAAACCCAGGCCGGTAATCAATTGGCCGGTGGTGCCTATCAAGGCATGGATGTGATTCCCTGGATTCTGCGCGAACGTGGTGGTGGCATCGTGCTGCGTCAGAACCAAGGTCTTCGTCTCAACCAGGAAACGAATTCGGCAGCAGGCAACTCCGGCTGGCTGGTCGGATTCTGCGTGGACAATTGAGCCTACTTCTTTTACTCAAAGGCAGTCCACCGCCGGATCAAACGATCTTCCCTGAAGGTATTGCTTCGTCTGAAACTTTCGGCACCCCCAGCGTCCATCAACAGGTGCGCCCCCTGGGCATTGAGACCAGTGAAGCTTTCGGCACCCCGGTGGTTAGCCAGCAGGTCCGGCCAGAAGGCATTGCTGCCCAGGAGGCATTTGGCACCCCTACCATATCGCAACAGATCGTGTTGGGCGGTATACCCTCCCAGGAAACCTTTGGAGATATCACAGTAACCCTGGGTATTCCATCCGGTTCGGTGGTGATGGGCCGCAGAGCACGGCGCATCGGCAAGCAGCGCTGGGTGGAGACTTATCCAATCACCTAAAAATAGGTCTTGCCTTCCTTCCCCGAATCCTGTTCAAGTAACAGCGAGTAAACGATTCGGAGTGATTCCGTAATCACCTACCCTCTGCGGGTGATCCAAAGACAGGGCAGTAAACAAACAACAACAAATTTGAAAGAATTGGATTACTTATGCCTTCTGTAACATTGGCCGAATCGGCAAAGCTAGCTCAGAACGAGCTGGTCGCAGGCGTGATCGAAAATGTGATCACGGTTAATCGTATCTTCGAAGTCATTCCGTTCGACGGGATCAGCGGCAACGCGCTCGCTTACAACCGAGAAAACGTTCTCGGTGATACGCAGGTGCTTGGCGTTGGTGGCACGATCACAGCGAAAGCTGCTGCCACGTTCACGCAAGTGACCAGCTCGCTCACCACGATCATCGGTGACGCTGAAGTGAACGGCCTGATTCAGGCCACGCGCTCCAGCGACGGAAACGACCAGACTGCTACGCAAATCGCCTCCAAGGCGAAAAGCTGTGGCCGTCAATGGCAGGACATGTTCATCAACGGCACTGGTGCCGGTGATCAGTTCAATGGCCTGATCAACCTGTGTGCTGCTGCCCAGAAGGTGGCCACGGGTGCGAACGGTGGCGCGTTGTCGTTCACCTTCCTCGACGAACTCCTCGACCTGGTCGTGGACAAGGACGGGCAGGTGGATTGGATTACGATGCACTCTCGTCCGTTGCGTGCCTACTTCTCGCTGTTGCGCGCACTCGGTGGCGCTGGCATCGGCGACGTGGTTACGCTGCCGTCCGGTGCGGAAGTGCCTGCCTATCGTGGCACGCCCATCTTCCGTAACGACTGGATTCCCATCAACCAGGTGAAGGGCACTGGCTCCAACCAGACCATGGTCTTCGCCGGAAACTTCGATGACGGTTCGCGTCAGCACGGTATCGCCGGGTTGACTGCGGAAAGTCAGGCAGGCATCAACGTCGTGGACGTTGGTGAAGCCGAAGCCAAAGACGAACACATTTGGCGTGTGAAGTGGTATTCCGGTTTGGCGCTGTTCTCTGAAAAGGGACTCGCGCTGGCCGACGGTATCACCAGCTAAACTGTCGGGAGCTGGTGCCTTCGCGGGTGCCAGCTCCCTAAACTCCAAAACAAACACATACTATGGCATCACGAGTAAAGTTAATTCTTCACGGTCACTATGCTGGCAAGACCGTGAATCTCCGTGGCATTCAGTTTACCAAGGGAGAAGTTATTTTGCCTGGCAGCTTTGCCCAAAACGAAGGGCTGATTACTTACCTGGGTCGTTGCTTCCAAGCCTACCCGGAGGGTCTCAGTCCGGAAGAAGGAGAACTACATGCAAGTCAAGTTCCTGCCACAGCACTCGGCCACCAGACAAAGACGATATCTGGCGCAGGAGAACAGGATGGGTCCGGACTTACCGCGCAAGAAACAAATGACGGCGCAGGAGATGGCGGAACCCAGGGAGGGGGAACCGGCAGTCTATCCACGGGGGACGGACACGAAGACCCCCGGTTACACACGCGCCTGATTGGCGCGTTGAACAACCTGGACCCGAAGAACGATGCTCACTGGACGCAGAAGGGTTTGCCCTCGCTGACGATGGTGGAGCAATTGTTAGGCGGTGGCCAGGTCACGCGAAAAGAAATTGAAGCAGCCATCCCTGGCTTTAGCCGGGAGATTGCCGCAGGCACTGCGCCGCAAGGCGATGGTGCTCCACCCCAACAGTAACAAACCAGTAACGAAAGCGAACAAACTATGGTCTCGACCACGACAAAACAAGGCGCGCACCAGCGTGCGGTAAGCCAGCGTAGCCGTCCGGCCACTGGCGGTAACAAGAACATCAACGCACGTGCCACGCGCACGGGTGATCCTCGCTCCAAAGTGATGGGCACCATGCGTGGCGTGATCAAGGGTCCAAGCACTGGCACCTAAGCATGTCGAAACGCGCATTCAGAATCCAGCCAGGTCACGGTGGATTACGCGGGGAGGCAGCACGTGTTCAGCGTGCTGCCTCTGGCGCTAATAACCCGGCCATCTATGACTGGATGCGTGATCGACGTTACAATCAAGGCGAAGAAGGCGGTGGTGATCCTGGTGAGCTAGATATTCTGGACGGTGGCGGCGACTCAGGCGAAGCGTATGAGCCGACTGACCCACCCATTATTGAACCCCTGGACAATGGTAATGCCTGGAATGGCCCTTGGGTGGATAGACCAAACTATCTTGGCATTGTGGCCTTTGACGAAGCTAATGTCTTCAATGGCGGTTTTGGTTTTCTTCTTTCCTGGCAGGACACAGTGAACTATACCGGCATTAAAGCCGAAGACGATGCCGAAGCCTACGCGGATGGCGCCGATGCTGTTGGTCAAACTGGTGGCACGGGCTGGTCCGGTGCTTGGGACGTATAAGAATTTATGGCAACATCAATCTTACTTAGAAATATCGGTGGCCTGGACGATAAACGTTTCGTCCTGTCTAACTCACAGCTCGCTCGCACGCTCTTCATTGGCACGACCTGGAACAAAATTCGTATTGGTTTACGCCAAACGATGCCAGACAGTGGCGGTAATGTTGGCTCCCTCAAGTGGGGGCTGGGGGTTTGCTCCGGTCTGACCAACCTGTTCGGCGACGCAACCACCACCAACTTCTTTGGTCTTGGCCCAGACGTTTATGCGAACGGTGTTACCGCCACCCGTGTGGCTGGCCCACCGCCCAGCTATAGCTGGTCTCACTTCGCGGTAAGACGCGTGGGCAGCACCTACACGGCTGGGTCTGGCAGCGTGGGCCATATCTTTGCAGACCCGGCCACTGGCTACCGCACTATCTTCTTGCTGGATATCACCAAGGGTTCGCCGAACTGGACTGCTAACTTCTTCCGACGCAGCGTCAATACCACACCTGCGGATATCTCCAAAGAAGTATTCCTCCAGCAAATGGAAGCGGCGACACCGGTGCTGACCAACCATGCAGCTTCGGGGAACATCGCCCTGGCCATGGACGAAGGTGCAGGTGCTTGCGACTCGGTCAACCTTTCGTGGAACACCAGTTCTCCTGGCATTGAACTTAGCGAAATCGCGGTAGCCAGACTCTCATGATTCCTAACGCTAAGAAAGCACTGATCGAGGCAGAAGTGCAAACCCTGCTGCCTGCATTACATGTGGTGCAGGACCAGCAGCGCGTCCAGGTGCTGCCCCAAAGGAAGATCAACTGTGACGTGGGCGTTTCGGTTTATCATTCATCCCAAGGTCAGGGATACTTCGTGTGGCTGCTGACCCAGGACGCACTTGGCGTCCGTTACCAGAAGAAAATTAACTTTGGTCCTATGGCCATCGTCGAGCACGATTGGCGTCCAATCATCGGCCTAACCGAAAAGAAATAGTATGCCCTTTACGCAAGAAACAGGCACCGGAGTGGCAGGAGCGAACAGCTACATCGCTGTGCAGCAATTCAAGGACCACTTTACTGATCGTGGTAAGGACATCACCGCGATTACTGATCCACAAATCCAGGCTGCGGCGATTAAGGCTTCGGACTACATTGACAAACGTTTCGGACGAAGGTTTTTAGGTTTTCGTCTTAAGAAGACCCAGGGGCTGGAGTGGCCACGCCTCGACGCCTGGGACCGAGACGGATGGATTCTTGATGGCCTGCCCGCGCAGTTGGTTAAGGCGTGCGCAGAGTATGCACTGCGGGCACATACCCTGGGCATCTTAGCGCCTGACCCTGCACTACCTTTCACCACAAGAGATGCCACTGGTGGTGCGACGGCGGTGACTGCAGGGCAGGTCATCAGTAAAAAGGAGAAGGTTGGTCCAATCGAGGAAGAAGTAAAGTTCGCCGAAACCCAGAGTGCCTCTACCCGTATTAGCAGTGGCAGCACGCTGGTGGACGGGATGTTCCTTCCACCTTACCCAGAGGCGGACCTGTGGCTGGAAGAGCTGCTGGGTTCGTCAATTAGTCGAGATGCGCACCGTGGCTAAATATGCCTGACTATACGAAACTTGCTGCAACCGCCAAACGCCTGATTGAGGCGAGTGGCCGCACTGTCACCTTCCGTCGCCTGGGCACTCAGGTCGATGACCCTACCAAGCCCTGGCGTGCGTCAGAGAATGTGCGCAACCCGGCAGAACTGGAAGTCCAGGCCAAGGCCGTGTTCGTTGATCCAGTCAGCGCAGCCAAAATGGGTTTGGGTGTAACCGGCGAGGAGATGATCAACAAGATTGATTCAGTGGCGCTAGTTGCTTCGGACTCAGCACTGACGTTCGACTTAGAAACGTTCCACGAAGTAGTTGAGACCAATTCCCTATTTAAGATTATACACGTGGAAGTGCTCCGACCTGGCACGAAAAAACTGCTTTACATCTTCTTGTTAGTGTCCACCGGTGTAATACCCTCGTCCATCTTTCCTGCTTCGTTGCTAACAAACCTGGTAGCCTGGTATCGTCTTGAAGGACCGGCTGGTGTAACCTGGCCAGACGCCCACACTGGTGCGAGGCACCTGACACCTTCACCGGCACCCATTATCGCTCCAGGAAAAATTCTCAGTGGTGCCTCGTTTACTGGCACCCAAAAACTTACGAATAATTCACCGGCCTTTGGCTTCGTTGCACCATTTGAAATGGCGGTATGGGCCAAGGCAACAGCCTTGGGAGTGGATCGAACGGTGCTAGCCAAGAATAATGCTGGTTCGGTGGACGGCTGGGATATTGTGCTGACCGCTGCAGGCACCTATGCGCTTAGCTTTTACAGCTCACTGCTTTTTCAATTTGCACGAATTACTTCTGCCGTGCCAATTGTCGTTGGTCAAATGAATCTCATCCAGGTTTGGCTGGATGGCCTGCTGCAATACCATATTCGCATCAACAATGTAGGTGAAGTAACTACCGGGGGTTTCTTACCCACAGCAGCACCGGAAGACTTTACCATTGGCAGTTCTTCGGACGGCACTCAACCATTCTTAGGAGTCATCGACGAAGCAGCATTGTGGACCGGCAACCTAACCGAAGCAGACCGAGCTGCTATTTACAATGCCGGTAACGGCCTGACTTACCCATGAGCCTAACCATCACTCAAGCACGCGACGGAATTCTCGGCCACTTACGCACGGCCTGGCTCGCCAATGGCGCAACGGTGGACGTGCTGGTCTTCTATCCGGATACCGTGGTAGGGGTTAAGGGTCTCGCTGGCACCAAAGTCGCGCAGCCGGTCTCTGGCTCCCCCTGGGCACGTGTCACCTTGCAGCACGTCACCAGTGGCCAGACATCGCTGGCCGATAATACCAGTAAAAAGATTTTCACCAGAAATGGAGTGCTAACTGTCCAGGTCTTTACGCCTTATGGAACGGGATTGACGAAATCCGATACGCTCACTAAGGTCGTGCAAGATGCCTTCGAAGGTAAAGCCACTTTGAATGGCGTTTGGTTTCGCAACGTAAGAGCAAACGAAATCGGGCAAGATGGCGAATGGCACCAGACGAATGTGCTGGTGGAATTCACATACGACGAAGTTAAATAGAAAGTAAACCTTGTATGCCTAAAGTAAACAAAATCGATAGCAACGTAACTGGTCTTCGTTATTGCGAAGAGCTCTCTCCTGGCGTGCTGCCGGGTTCACCGGTTTGGAAACCACTGGAGCCTAACTCCTATAATGATTTTGGCGGCAACCTGACGCTGCTCTCGCGCAACCCCATCAATCCCTCGCGCCAACGCAAGAAAGGTGTGGTCACTGACCTGGATGCCAGTGGCGGGTTCAACATGGACCTGACCCAATCGAATCTCCAGGACATGCTCCAGGGATTCATGTTCGCCGATTTGCGGCGCAAGGGCGAAGGCATTGCCTCTGGCGTAACCACGGCCACCGATAAATATGAACTGGACCACGCAGAAGGTATGTTCGTCAACAGCCTGACGTTCATGACGGGGTTTACCAATTCTCAGAACAACGGCCTGCATCGCATCACTGCCGTCAATTCGGTCAAGGCAACCGGCCTACTGACCTTCGCTGGCCAACCCGCGAACAACGACACTGTCACCCTCGACGGCAAAGTCTATACCTGGAAGACTGCACTGACCGGTGCGGCGAACGAAGTGCTAATCGGTGCGAGCGCAGCCTTGTCACGGGACAACCTGGTGCTGGCCATCACCGGTGGCGCAGGTGCTGGCACGAACTACGGCACCGGCACCCTTGCTCATACCACGGTCACTGCCTCCGCGAACGCAGGCAACATGAACGTGACGGCGCTACGCGACGGTCCTGGCGGTAACGCCATTACCACGACCGAGTCAGGCACGAACACCAGCTTTGGTGGCGGCACCCTCGCCGGTGGCGATGCCGACATCACCGTGGCCGAAAACCTGGTGGACGAAACTCCTGCGGCTGGTGCAACCGTCGTAGTGGTGGGCTTCCAATTCGCTACAGCGGATGCGACCATCACCAATGGTGGCGTGGCCTTCCCCACCTTGGGTGCCACTGCGAAGAACCTGACCGAGCTCGGTCTCATTCCTGGCGAATGGCTCTTCATCGGTGGTGACTCGCTGGTCGAGCAGTTCGCCACGGTGGCGGACAATTGCTTCGTGCGGGTGCGCTCGGTCACTGCGAGTCTCATCACCCTGGACAAGACCCAGAACACACTGGTCACGGACGCAGGTGCGACCAAGACCATCCGCGTCTTCCTGGGCCGAGTGCTCAAGAACGAGACCGGCACGCTGGTCAAGGCGCGCACCTATCAACTCGAACGCACCCTGGGCGCACCGGACAGTGACTTCCCGAACGCGCTGCAAAGCGAATATCTCACTGGCTCCATTTGCAATGAGCTGGCCTTGAGCATCGCGACGGCGGACAAGATCAATGGTGATTTGTCCTTCGTCAGTAATGACAATGAGCAGCGCACTTCGGCCCAGGGGGTCAAGACCGGTAGCCGTCCCGCGATCGTTGAGGCAGACGCCTTCAACACCAGCTCGGACTTCAGCCGGGTGAAAATGTCGCTGGTGTCGCTGGTGGACGGCGCACCCACCCCGTTGTTCGCGTTCGTCACGGACGTGTCGCTGAACATCAACAACAATGTCAATCCGAACAAAGCCATTGGCGTGCTCGGTGCTTTCTCGGTTTCGGCTGGCACCTTCCAGGTCAGTGGAGACCTTACCGCCTACTTCAGCGACATCGCTGCGGTGGCTGCGGTGCGCAACAACTCGGACATCACGCTGGACATGATCTTGGCGAAAGCCAATTCCGGTATCGCCATTGACCTGCCACTCATTGCCCTGGGTGACGGTCGTGCGAATATCGAGCAAGACCAGCCGGTTACTTTGCCGCTTAGCATGGATGCGGCGACGGCAGCGAAAATTGCAAGCACTATGGACTACACTTTGCTCATGGTGTTCTGGGATTACCTGCCGACATTGGCCATGTAATCACCAAACAAAAACATATGGCATCAAACGTTCAAAACCTGTTCAAAACGAACGCCGAGTTGGAGACGAAAGGAATCGTCCTCGACTACGGCGAATTCAAAATCAACATCGCTCGTGCCGGTGGCGCTAACAAAGCGTTCGCCAAGTGCCTCGAGAAGAAGAGCCGTCCGTTGCGACGCGCTATCCAGTCGGAAATGCTCGACAACGAAGCTGCCGAAAACCTGATGGCCGAAGTCTATGCCGAAAGCGTGGTGCTCGGCTGGGAAGGCATCAAAGTGGACGGCAAGAAGCTGGACTTCTCCAAGGAGAACTGCCTGGCCCTGTTCAAACAAATGCCGGACCTGCTGCGGGACATCATGGACCAAGCTGGTAAGATGGCGTTATTCCGCGAAGATATTCGTGATGCATCTGCAAAAAACTAACCGAGTGCCTTCTCTACACGCTGGAGATGGTGCCAGAAGACGAAAGGCGTATCATCGTGCAGTGTATGCGGGAGAGACTTCCTCTCCCGCAGAAAATTCAGCACGCACCAGAGCTGCATCCCGGCCTGGAGTTGTATTACGGTGCGTTCTTCGATTTAAGCACCTGCAGGCAGGTTGGTTTCGGGGTGTCACCGATACCGTGGAATGTTATTGCTGATTATGCGCAAGTCTATCAGTTTGACGACGATCAAGTGGATGACCTGTTCCACTTCGTGCGCCACATGGACCACACGTTCATCAATCATCAATCCAAGCGAACGGAAAAACCGGTGGCTGAAAAGAAGCCACTAATAAATCATGGCAAACGATTTGCGTAGTTTTGGTAAGCGCATGAAACGGCGAGCGAGTAATGTCGAGCGCAACGTGAATACGGTTGCCCGCAAGGTCTGCATTGTGCTGCACCGGGAGCTGGTCCTGGCCACCCCGGTGGACACTGGCACGGCCAGGAGCAATTGGATTGTCAGCCTAGGGTCTCCGGCCAACGGCACCCGTAAGGCTTACAAGCCACACCCTAAAGGCTCAGGCGCTGGCATTGGTGAGAGTGCCAATGCCAGTGCTGCCCTCGAAGCTGGTGCTGCGGTCATTGCCCGTCGCAAAGCTGGCCAAAGTTTATTTGTATCCAACAACCTGCCTTACATCCAGCGCCTGGACGAAGGTCATTCCGCGCAGGCACCTGCCAATTTCGTCAAACGGGCTATCCTCCAGGCGAATGCTTTACTCAAGAAGATAAAGGTGCTTAACTAATGCCGACAGAACGCCTATTGATTCAGGTTGATGAACGCGGTGCCCGTGTTGTTAGTCGTAACATCGCGGAGATCGGTGCCTCAGCCGAAAAGAGTGGTGGTGCTCTTTCCATTTTGCGGAAGGCGCTGCTTCTCCTGGGCGGTGCAGCAGCCATCAAACGCCTGCTGGACTTCGCAGACACCTTCACCAACATCCAGAACCGGGTGCGGGTAGTGACTAAGTCGATCGGCGAATTGAACGTGGTGACGGAGCAGCTCTTTGGTATTGCCCAGAGGACACGCTCTTCGTTCGAGGGCACCACCGAAGTTTTCTCGCGCACGGCGCTGGCCGTGCGTGAGCTCGGTATCAGTCAGCAGCAGACGCTGGACTTCACCGAAAGTTTGAATCAGGCAATCATCTTGTCTGGTGCTAGTGCCCAGGAAGCGAATGCGGGCATGATCCAACTGAGCCAGGGTCTCGCCTCTGGTACACTGCGCGGCGACGAATTGCGCTCGGTGCTGGAGCAGCTCCCAGTGGTGGCGGACGTTATCGCCAAAGAGCTCGGTGTCACTCGTGGCGAGCTACGCAAGATGGGCGAAGACGGTAAGATCACGGCGGACATCGTGCTCAACGCTTTCAAGAATGCACGTAAAGAATTGTCAGAGAAGTTTGCCAAGTCCGTGCCTAGCATTGGCCAGTCGTTCGTAGTGTTACGTAATGCTATCATACGCGCTATTGGAGAATTTGATCGAGCTACCGGTGCCACTCAATCGTTTGCGAAGATGCTAATCTTCCTTGCGGATAACATGAGCACCGTTGGTCGAGTCTTTGCGGCCGTCTCACTGATCATTGGTGTAACGTTTGCGCAGCAGGCGATTGGTAAAGCTATCGCCGGGATACGACTGCTGACGCTAGCCATTGCGGCGAATCCGATTGGTGCGTTATTGGTAGGCATCACTGCAGCCATTGCTGCCTTGATTGCGTTCAGCGATCGTATCTTCCTGACTTCGGACGGCTTTGTTACACTCCAGGACTTTGCCCTTGCGGCCTTCTCAGAGATCAAGCTGGCGGTGAGCAGCCTGTCCAAATTCTTCCAGGAGAATTTCGGCTTTATTGCTACGGCCTTCCGCAGCATCTTCGGCGACATCAACATCACGTTGCGCGGGGTGCTGGAGTATGCCGCTGAAGTGGTTGACAACTTTGTGGGTCTGTTCGTAGGTGCGGCCAATGCCTCTGTGGTAGCCTTCCAACGCTTCCCGGATATCCTGAAGACCATTTTCATTCGCGCATTCAACAGCGTGCTAAAGGTTGCTGAGAACGCGATGAACAAGATCATCACCGTGCTCAACAAGCTACCTGGCCTGGACATCCCTGGCACGTCCGGTGCTTTCGAGTTGATCAAGTTCGACGGCATGAAGGAGCAGGCCGAGGACTTAGGTGCCACCGTCCAGCAGGCTTTCCTGGAAGGGTTCAACATCAAGACCGTGGGTGCGGTGCTGGACCAGACCTTCGTGCGCGCTGAGCAGATTGCCAAGGACCGGCTGGCCAAGAGCGCACAGGATAAGAATGCCGCAGCCGCAGCCCAAAGTGCCTTGAGCCAAGGCGGTGCCAACCTGACACCACGACCGGGTAACAAAGAGCTCCAGGAAAACCTTCAACAGCTACGGCAGGAGAATGAGCTGCTCAAGCTGCAAGGCATTGAACGTCAGAAGCTGTCCGAGATTTACAAGATTGAGAAGGACATCAAGTCCCAGCTCACGGCGGTGGAACGGGACCAAATTGCTGCACTGATCGAAGAGCAGGCGCTACTAACCGCACGCGCACAACTGCTGCAGCAGATTCAGGGGCCACAGGCACAATTGAAGGTCCAGGAAGAAGCACTGAACCAGCTTCTCAACGAAGGTATCATTACCATCCAGCAATACAACCTGGCCCTAGCCCAGCTTCGCGGTCAGATGCTGGAGACCGGCACGACTGCAGCCGAAGGGTTCAGCCGTGGTTTCCAGAAGATCAAAGCCGACATCCTGGACGTGGCCAACGCAGCCGAGAAGACGCTGGTCAACGCCTGGCATTCGGCGGAGGATGCGCTGGTAGAATTTGTCACCACCGGAGAAGTAAACTTCTCCAAACTGGTGGACAGCATCTTAGCTGATCTTACCCGACTATTGGCCAGACAAGCATTGGCCGCACTGATCAACGCCGTTGGTGGCGCTGGTGGAGGCGCTGGTGGCTTAGTGGGCGGGGTTATTGGTGCTTTGGGGGGAGCGAAGGCGGATGGTGGTCCAGTGAATTCTGGACGCGCCTACCTGGTGGGTGAACGTGGTCCGGAACTGTTCAGGCCGAACGCAGCAGGCACCGTGGTGCCCAACGAGAGTTTGACTAACACGGCTGCTGCGCCTCCCCCCAATGTTAATGTCCAGGTCATCAATGTGGATAGCGAAGACAAGGTGCCGGAAGCCATGTCCAGTCAAAAAGGTGACAAAGTTATCCTAAATTCTTTGACAAGAAATCGTGCAGCCGTTAAAAACGCACTCGGTATCGCTTAGAGCATATGCCCTTTCAAAATGGAACAGCTACGAGTTACATCGACTTGCTCGACAAGTTGGTGTTATACTGCACTGGACAACACGCCATATCGGTGGCCATACAGGCCGCAGGGACCGGCTACGTTGTCGGTGACGTTCTTACAATCTCCGGCGGCACATTTACTTTCGCCGCAACCGTTAAGGTCACAACCATCGGCGGTGGTGGTGCCATCACTGGCGTCAAGATGTGGACTTCGGGAGTTTACACTGCGCCAGCCGCGAACCCACGCGGCCACACCGGGGGCACCGGCACAGGCGCAACCTTCAACCTGACCTATGGCGCTGTCCCCTGGACCACGCTGCGCAATTCGACTTATCTCACCACCGAGAAAGAAGTCATCCTGCAGGGCATCGGCAGTGGTGCAGACGAAGTATATGTTGGCATTCGCACTTACCGCGATGCGGGTCCGGACATCTTCAACTGGGAGCTGGCCGGGTTCACCGGGTTCAATAACGCACTCGCCTGGAACCTACAGCCGGGTATTTCCCCTGGGCGCTGGGACTCGGGCCAGCCGGTGATCGACGGTGGTGCCTACGTGCCCCTGGACGATGTTTCATTTCCATTCTGGTTCAACGTCACTGGCCGTCGCATCATTGTGTTTGCACGCCCTGGGACCAGCTACGTGCAAGCGTATCTTGGTTTCCTTGACCCATTCAACACGGACACCGAGTGGCCTTACCCATTGATCATATCCGGCTGCTCCTGTCAGAAGGAAACCCGGTTCAACTCTTCGCGAGCAAGCCTGTGCTCAATCATTGAGCCCACCACTAAACTTACTGCAGCCAGTCCGTCAGAGTGCGCTGGACCAGTCATGATGCGCCAACCAGATGGTGTCTGGAAGAATATCACCAACTGGACCGAAGCCACTGGTGCAGCCAACTCCACTCGCGTCATCAAGCGCACCGAAAACTTCGTGCCTCCTGGTGGTGGCTTTCGCGATAACAACATCACCATGATTGATACGCTGGTGTTGAGTGTCCAGAACAGTTGGGCCTGGCGTTCCATTCGCCCAGAGACTGGGACTACACCCACCTATGAATTGCGGGGTGTGCCATCGACTCCCACGCACGAAGTGTTGTTGTTTCCGCCCACCATCTTGTATACTACTCAGCCGGTTGGCCCAGGACAGATCGGCCAGGTGTGGGGTCAATACAACGATGTGATGTGGGCACCCATCGCTGGCTCCGGATTGACTAGCGAAGACGAAGTTACCTTCGGCGCTGATACCTATATTCTTTTTCCTGGCCCCAACCTTGCCAATGCCTTTGACTATCTCGCACTAAAACGATCGTTCTAATATGTCATACCAACTTGGAAGCGCGACGAGCCAGGAAGACCTGATGACCAAGCTGAAGGACTTCATGGTTGCTGCTGGCTGGACTCAAGACGAATTCGACACCGGCAATGACCGTATGTCGCTACACAAGAGCACGGTCTATGTTCAGTTCCATTGGGACAATACCGACGACATCGGCATCTGGCAGAGCCTTGGCTACACTGGCGGTAATCTTCCCGGCAACCACCCAGATGATTCTGGAAACATCGCTGCGGCCACCGGTGCTATCTCCACAGGCCGTCGCATCAATGTGCTGACTAATGGCCCTTACATCAACCACCACTTCTTCGCGAGTGGTGATTACGTTTATGCGGCCATTCAAATCTCGACGGGCATCTGGCGGCACTTCGGTTGTGGCAAGGTGACGAAGCTAGGTAACTGGGTGGGTGGTGAATTCTTGTTTGGCACTTACTGGCACGTAATCAGCGTCAATTCTCCGCTGAGTGTTTTGCACACCACCGTATGCGACGTGGCCTGCACCGATAACACCATTGCGGCCTGTATGCACCTGGAAGGTATGCCGGGGCAAGGTGGCACCGGTAAGTGGGGCGTGTTCTGCGATAGCGCCACGTCCGGAAACGATGACGCCAGCGTGGCACGAGTGCCCTTGATCGGTGGTGGCCGTGGTGGGATTTATCCGAACGCCTTGTGCTACTACCAATTGAGTGCTGCCCAGGGGCTGATTCCACTGGCACCGATACCCGCGATTTACCACCGCAGGGGCACGAGCCCACAGCACATCCACATCCTAGGTTTCTTGCCGGACTTCCGCCAGCTCAACATCGGACGGTTTGCGCCAGAGCAAGAAGTCATCGTGGGTCCGGACACCTGGATTATCTTTCCGCAGGTGAATAAGATTCATGACCCTGCGCAAACCACCATTCCCCAAACCGGCAATCAGGGTTTCGCGATTAAGAAAATTCCGTAAGCTATGGCAACTGGTCC
>Ga0184637_10000055_pt1 | contig 69422 bp, 90 predicted proteins | sample PLM3_127_b2_FD_133143 | JGI IMG/M metagenome (GOLD analysis project Ga0184637, IMG submission 133143) | Groundwater sediment microbial communities from an aquifer in East River, Colorado, USA - PLM3_127_b2 | ecosystem: Environmental > Terrestrial > Soil > Riparian zone | place: USA: East River...
CGCCGCCGCCTCCGCCGCCGCCGCCGCCGCCGCCGCCGCCGCCGCCGCCGCCGCCGCCGCCCACGCCGCCGACGCCGCCACCACTGCCGCCGCCAGCGCCGCCCACGCCGCCGATGCCGCCGCCACCACTGCCGTTGCCGCCCGCTACGCCGCCCACGCCGCCGATGCCGCCGCCAATAAAGCAACGGCGCGCGATGCCGAAATGATTTTTTTCGCCGATATGGTGCTGGCGATCCTTGTAGATATGGCAGTGCCCGGCGTGAAATACCTCAAATGGATCAAGTAATAAATTTTTGGTGCATAGCTTAATTAGAGCGACGGCAGAAATCGTATGGATGCGGGTAAATCCCGCTGCACCAAATTAAACCCCATAAAAGTAAACCTATGATCAAAGAACACATCCCGCAACCTCTCACCATCGACGTGGCCCGCAAGCTGGCCGGTGCGCTGGCGAGAGTCAACGAACTGGGTGCGACGGCGATTCAAACGCCGACAATTGAAGCGGAACTGCGCGGGCAATCCGAATTCATTGCGAACACTCTGCGCGACCACGCGGACGAATTTGTTTCGTGTTGGTTCACCATCCAACAGGAATACGGGCCGCTGGTCCGCGCCGCCGCCACGCTGTTCCGCCGCGCGGCGGACGTGAACAACCAAGCCCGGCAATTGGAACAGGCACACGCTGCTGCTGGCAAGACGGAGTAAAAGTTTCCGTGCCACAGAGTATGTTTGAAACAATAATAACCGCCGCTGCGGTTGTGTGGGTGCTCACCCTTGTGGCGCTCCACCTCGCGGGTCCACCAAAAGTATGAAGTTTTATACTAAGACTACTACCGTATTGATTTGGCTCGCGCTCGCTTATGGCTACGGTGTGCTTATGGGCATTTGGTTTATGTTATGAATACTTGTGAACGTCCGCCTGACGCGGGGCACAACGGTCCTTGTGCTGCCGCGCCGATAAATCCCGCCGCCACGCCCGCCGAGGTGTTGGGCAAACGTCAGTGGACCCTCAAGGCCCTGACCGCCGACATAAAACAATTACGATTTTCATTTTCGTCCGCCGAGCAGAACCAAAACGTCCGGCTGGCGGTCAATCACCTCGAAGACGCGCTTCATCGTTTATCTCTCGCGATTGATCAAGTCTTTTGATCCCGATGATATGCTTTTCTAGTATGATCAAAGCAAAGCAATTCACGATGGAGCGGCTTAAGAGCGAACTGAATCGCCGCGTGCGCATATGGTCTGGCGAGTGGCTGGCCTACTGGGGGCCGAATGCCGCAGGTTACGTAGAGAAGCCAAAGCAGGCGGGCGAGTGGACGCTGCGTGAGGCGTATGAGTTGACTTCTCACTGTGGACCTGAAAAGAAAATTCATTTCGAGCGCGTATGACCGAAGAAATTTGGAAAAAAGACGCCGACAGAGGCCGAAGTGGCGGCTTTTGCAACGTTACAACGCACAAAATCGAAGGGCATCCCGGCGCGATGGTGTGGGCGACCGCAGACGAGCCAGAAATTTTCTACCTGACCAACGCCCGGGGAGATAAAAGATCAACTCATCTTCTAGAGGCGAAGACCCTGGCGGAAGCGATCAGGGCGGCGGAGGATTGGCTGGCATGATTTTCACCACTTGGAATTTTGTTATGGGGGATTCCGTCGTGCGTTACGCAGTCGAGTTAGGCAGCCCGTCCTATTGTTTTTCTTCTGAAAGAGTATTTAAGCGGTCATACCCCTTCACATTTGAAGAAGGTCGTGATGCAGCCCGGCAATACGCTGCCGATATTTTCAACTGGTGCGCAGCAAAAAGGGATTACGCCTACGCCGACCACCCCGAGCCGACAATCCCGTGGCCGCTGCACTGGTGCGCGGCGATGGAGATCAAACGGAATTGTGTGCGGGAGTTTAACCGATGAACACGACAATATCATACTGGGTATTAGATTATTGGGGCTGTGGAAATTGTGGACGGATCAACTCTGTCAATCACGCCTCATGTGAGAAGTGTGGGTTGGGGGAACGCCCTCCGAAACTGGATGATGTAGACGAGGATGCCAATGAGAGCGGAACAAAATGAAGTCTGTATGTTCGGCACCTACGGGCGGATTTACGAATCGGTGGAAGAACCGAAGCGCGAACTTCCCCGCCGCGTGATTAACCCCGAGGTGGCGGCCTGGCGGCTTGGCCGTAGGGCGGTAAATCCTAGGACTGAAAGCCAATATTGGGGCGGGTAGAATGAAAAAATTCGGGCAGTGGCTTTGTGGCAGACTCGGCGGGCATTCGTGGCGTAAGTGGTATTATCTTGGGGAGCATCGGCAGTGTCGGGTCTGTGGTCGGCATGAAATCCGGCACATTGCGGAAGAAGAATTAAGATTATGGGACAAATGAGAAAGCAAGACTTCATTGGTTTGAAAAGCGCGGGCAAAGCCCGCCATTGTCAACATTTGGAATGGGAGGGCTGCCCGGAGGTGGATGCAGTTTGTAAAGGCTGTGGAAAAGACGAACACGAAGTCAATGCGGAGCAGGACAAAATCTCCAAGGAGGTTTTTGGTGAATGAAAGCACGGATTAAAGAAACCAACGATGCCCAGGGCATCGTAAACGTATGGCAATACAAGCCGCCCATCCAAGGAATTCCCGTCTGGGTATGATCGAGTGGACGCCAGAAAACTCCGCGCCGCCACCGCCACCGCCACCCGCGAATTTATTTTTCGCGTGGCTGGTTATTCCCTCCATGTGGGCGATGCAACCGCGCGATCAGGTTGAGGCGCAAGCCATGCGGGATTTTAATGTGCGACTGATGGAGGTCAATCTCGCCCGCTGGAATTTGGAGATTCTTGAGCGGTGTCAGAAGTGTTTTGGCGCTTTGATTTACCGCGAGCCGGGTTCGATGCTGTCCTGCGGTGCGGCCCAAGTGTGTGACTATTTTTTCGCTCGTGATCGTAAAGAATCATTGGTTTATACATGGCTGCCTCGCGAACGGCAATTTCGCATGGTAGATCAGGACTGGGTAGATTTACGTAGGTTTGCATCGGATTCTCTGTGCTCGGCGTTGGAAGACTTAAAACTCTTCTCTCGTAATGGCGATTCTTTTTACAAAAAGATTTGACACAGTTTTAAAAATCTGCGATATTCTGATTATGAATTATTCTGACGATACGGCCCGGCTAAACTGGCTGGAAGCCCATGGGGCCGGGCTTAATAGTCCAGGCGGATGGGCGCATGTTTGGGTTACGGGTGATTTTGATCGCCCATCACATTATTACGGGGAAACATATCGCAGTGTGATAGACCGCGCAATGGGGTATGGCCCCGGCACGCCCGCCACCCGGCGCGGCAAAAGGTCGCATGAATTTTCAGTTGGTGTCTGTGTCTCAATGGTCACTCCTGATAAAGGAGCGCGGCAGGTTACGTCATTACCCTGCCGCGCTCCCAAATTTTATGGCCTACGTCCATGGATTATTAAATGATTAGCTCGTATCCATCTATTTACACCATCGGCCACCGCTACATCGCCAACCTTTTCAATGGCCGGGTGGTCATCGAAGAAAAAGTTGACGGTTCGCAGTTTTCTTTCGGCGTTTTCGACGAGCAATTAATCTGTCGGTCTAAAGGTCAACAAATCCAACTGGGCGATCCCGGCATGTTTAGCAAAGCGGTGGAAACGGTTGGCGCGTTGCGTAATAAACTCACGCCGGGCTGGACCTATCGCGGCGAGTATCTTCAGAAGTCCAAGCATAATTGCCTTGCTTATGAACGCACGCCAGTGGGAAATATTATTATTTTCGACGTGATGACCGGGGGCGAGCATTACCTCGATCCCGCGACTAAGTGTACGGAGGCGGATCGTCTCGGTTTAGAATGCGTCCCGTGTTTTTATTCGGGTGAGGGAAGCGCGGTCGTGCTGCTATCACTCGCGGATTATTTTCAACGTGACTCGGTTCTCGGCGGCGTGAAAATCGAGGGCGTGGTCGTGAAAAACTACGATCAGTTTGGTGGGGACAAGCTTATTCTGGTGGGCAAGTTTGTCAGCCCGGCTTTTAAAGAGAAACACCAGACGGAGTGGAAAATCTCCAACCCAACTAAGACGGACGTGGAGCAACAACTCATCGCGGAGTTGACCACGGAAGCCCGCTGGCGCAAGGCCGTGCAACACTTACGCGAGGCGGGCAAGATTACGGATACGCCCACGGACATCGGCGCGATCATGCTTGAAGTAAAGGCCGATATTCTCAAGGAGGAAGCCGAATATATTAAAGAAGTGCTGTTTAAACACTTCTGGCCGAAGATTGCGCGCGGCGTGACTGCGGGAATCCCGGAATGGTATAAGAAAGATTTGGGGTTGTTATCGTGAGTATTGCACAACTGAAGACCGAAGCGCGGGAAGCCGCCACTTCCCGAGGGCATGAACTTTCTATTTTTATTCGTCTATCCGCCCGGCGATATTTCGCGATTTGCACTAAATGCAGCGGGCGGGTGTATATAAATTCCGCGCCGATGCCCAACGAAATCGAAATCAGCGGCGAGCCGGTCGCGGCGGGCTGCTCTGGCAAAAAGGAATAATTTATGAAAAAACTAATAGTGAACATTACTAAGGGAGATTTTAGAAACGCCGGGGCGTATTGCGACAATGTCGGATGTCTGCTGGCTACCGCGCTGCTCCGTATGGGCATGCGCGGCATTAATTGCGGGTTTGATCGCGTAACCACCACACCGGGGGGGAGATGGTTTTTCTCGAAACAGTCGCAGAACAAAATTTTTCGCTCGTATTCGTGCCTCTCGGGCAAGCCGCGCAAGGATGCGAAGCCTTTTCAAATTATCCTACACCCCCGCTCATGAAAACAAAAATTGGATTACGCGAAAGCGTCGCGCAAGCAAAAACCCCGGCAGAGATCAATGACTTGTTGGTTATCGGCACACAATTCGAGATGGCCAGCGCGCATACGAAGCGTCGTTGGCAGAACACTGCTGCGCGACGGCAGAAAGAACTGACGAAATGACTGATCCATTCCCGGCCCATAGCAGTCTGGCGATTATCGCCTTCGGGTTTTTCGTCGGCTGGGCCATTAAAGGATTTTATGAAAATAATCGAACTGATCGTTTCTAACTACAAGCGCGTAAAAGCGGTAACTATCAAACCTCTCGGCGAGCACGTCGTCATCGGCGGGCGCAATGAACAAGGCAAGTCTTCTACCATCGACGCGCTTTTCGCGGCGTTGTGCGGGAGCGAAGCAATCTGTGATAAGCCGATCCGAGAGGGCGCGTTGACGAGTGAGACGGTTGTGAATCTTGGCGAGTATGTGGTGACCCGTAAGTTTTCTCCTACCGGCACGATTCTCACGGTGAAAAATGCTGAAGGTAAGACTCAGGGTTCGCCGCAGACGTTGCTTGATGGTCTGGTCGGCGCGATTGCGTTTGACCCGTTGGCGTTCACTCACATGGAGCCGAAGGCGCAGCGGGAGTTATTGGCGAAGCTGGCCGGGCTGGACTTCAAATTGCTTGACGCGGAGTATCAGGCGCTTTATGACAAACGCCGCGACGCGAACCGGGACGCCGATAAGATGGCGGCGAAGCTGACCGGTCGTCGGACTCACGAGGGCGTGCCGGAAGTGGAAGTGTCAGTGGAGGCACTACTGACGGAATTAAAATCAGCGAATGTTTTAAATGACCGCAAGACCGAGGCGCTAAAGGATTTGAACGACGCCAAACGAAACGCTACGGCCCGAGAAGAACAAAGTCAACTTGCGATCCGAAATGTAAATCAAATACGGGATGCATTGTGTGTGGCGGAACGGCATTTAGGGGAATGTGAGAAGGCGCGAGAAAACGCGATTAACAATTTTAACATCGCTATTGCTGCGCACACTAGTGCGCCCGAAGTGGATACTGCGCCTATTACTTTGCGAATCGTCGAGGCCGACAGTATCAATGCCAAGGTGCGTTCTAATCGTGAATTTAATGGGCTAATGGACGAGTCGGCTCGTTTGTCGGAACAAGTCCGGGCGTTGGGTCGTGATCTCGACGCCAAAGCAGCACAGAAGGCGCAAGCGATTCGAGATGCGAAATACCCGCTGCCCGGTCTCACTCTCTCCGATGACTGCGTGCTTTTCAAAGGCATCCCCTTGAAGCAGGCCAGCACTGAAGAACAGTATCGCATCGGCGCGGCCATTGGCGCGGCGCTGAATCCGCAATTGCGGGTCATGGTGATTCGTGGCGGTTCATTGCTTGACGAGAACAATCTCGTGGCACTCCTGAAGTGGGGCAATGAGAATGATATTCAACTGATCGTCGAGCGCGTAGGCAGCGGCGACGAATGCACGGTCGTGATTGAGGACGGAGAGATTTTAAAATGAAAACCAAAAACATAAAAGTTGTTCCCGCCGTTTTGGATGGGATTCCTATCGAAGTTGCCACGTCCATGCTTTGTGCCCGCAAGGCAAAGCTGACCGCTCGCATGCGCAAGACCTGCCGCGCTGCCCGCGAGCGGGTATGTCCCAGCATTGCGCCCATTATAAATACAAAGGATGGACAAGAGTATCGCATGGACGCAAAGATCGACACCGAGGTGAAGCTGGATCGCCTCGCACGCGGACTTAATTGGAAGCAGCTTCACTCTCACCTCAAGCGGTGGGGGAAACGCCGGGCGAAACTTCAGACGGAATTTATTCGACTGATGGAGTCTACTACCTTGGGTGCGGTAAAGGAATCGCGAGGCCGGGCCTTGACTTGGGCGGCGGGGCAAATGGAACTGGCTCAAGATGCTTTGTCGGCGGAAATCAAACGCCGGGAGAAAAGCTAATGGGATACAACACGCGCTATTTCCTGACTGTCAAGCCGCCTAACCCGGAAACGATCCCGGCGCTCAAAGTCTTTAGCGGAGAAGCGGACTATTGTTTGAACGATGACGGCACCACAAACAATGGGGGTCGGTGGTATGAACACGAAAAAGATATGCGTGAGTTTTCTAAACACCGCTTGGACGTGCTTTTTACCCTAGAGGGCGAGGGAGAAGAAGTGGGGGATATGTGGAAAAAATATTTTAAGAATGGACTCTGTCAAGTCGCGAGGGCGCATATTACTATCGATAAATTCGATCCCAAAAAACTAATTTGAGCATGCGGTGTGAGAAACAATCACTTAAATTCGGGTATCTGTTCTTGAGCCGCATGCTCAATTCCCACAAACTATGAATGAATTACAACCAGCCCCACAGCGCCCAATGACTCTCGCAAAGAACGACTTGGGCGGGATATTGTCATTGATTAACAACCCGGAATTGGAACTGTTGGGCGGTTTATCGCCGACGATGGAACCGTTGGTGATGGAGGAAGAAAAACCACCCGTCCGGCGTGAAAGCCCTCCCCCTATCGTCCGTCCCGTTGGCCGTTCGCTGCTATTCTCGGGGCGGCTCGCATCGGGAAAAGATTACGTCGCGGAGAAAGCGGGGGCAAAAATATTTAGCCTTCCCGATCCGCTCTATGCGGTTGCCAGTCATCTTTTCGGCGTCGAGGTAACTTCCACTAAAAATAAAGATTTGCCCGGCATGCGCGCTTTTCTCCAATACCTCGGGCAATGGGGCCGCAACGAGGTAAACGACAAATATCCCTACACCCCGGCCCGTGCCGTATTCGTTCAAATGATCCGGTCGCTGGGCGTGCATTCCCAATCAAAAGCGTTTTGTCCCTCCGTCGATTGGTCGAGCTTCGGATTCGACAACGAGATTTGGGTCAAGGCTTGTGCCACCCGAATAGAAGGCGTGAGAGAGCACGACGCGGCGGTGAAGCGGGTGGCGATACCAAACCTTCGTTTTGAATTTGAATTGAAATATTTTCGTGAGCGGGGCTTCGACCACTACCACATCATGTGTTCGGCAGAGACGTGGGCGGAACGTTTGGTCAAGAAAAACCTCAAGCCGGAGTCCAAGGAATTGAACGACATTTCGGAACAGTTGGCGATCCATCTCGACCGGGACGTGGCGAAGAAAACCAAAGCGCAACCCGTGGGCAATAAGTTGAAAGTGATTTGGAACGACCCTCGGCCCTGCCCCTCCGCCCGGCTCTACACCCTGAATGAATTCTTGCAAGCCGTCGCTATTGATGAGGTGGTCTTACCGGAGGACGACCAGCAATGACCGATAACATGGTTTTTTTAATTTGTATTACCGTCGTGGTCGTGGTATGGGTATGGAAAAGCGACTGAAAGTTTTATATGTTGCCGGTCCTTTCCGCGCGGCGAATGCGTGGGAGGTAGAACAGAACATCCGTCGCGCCGAAGCCCTCGCCCTTGAGGCGTGGCGATGCGGCTGCGCGGTGATTTGTCCACATACTAACACCCGATTTTTTTCCGGCGCGGCCCCGGACCCTGTATGGCTCGACGGCGATTTGGAAATGTTGCGCCGTTGTGATGCGATCCTGATGACGCCGGATTGGAAAAGATCGTCCGGCGCAACGAAAGAATGGGAACTGGCCCGCGAATTAGATATGGCGGTGCTTTACTCGATAGAAGACTTAAAAGAATGGCTTGAGTATGTTTAAACGGGGCACATTATCGGTCCTGTTTGGCGTCCACCAATTTTTGTGGCATCCGTTTACTGTGTGGCGGGCGTGGCGCTACCTGTATAAGAAAAATCCATCCGCTTACGAATTGCTCGCAATAATTTTTCACGATACCGGATATGTCGGAAAATCTACGATGGACGGTCCTAATGGACGCACTCATCCAGAGGGCGGGGCAAAGATTGCGATGTATGCGGCTTACGTATTGGCGCGTCTTCGTGGTAGGAGTTGTGCGGACGCCACCATCATCGGATTGCGGATTTACAAACTAAGTCTATTCCATTCAACTCATTACGCCCAACTAAAAGACGCGCCGGTATCGGCGCTGTACCTACCGGACAAGGTCTGTATCCTTTTCGATCCGCCGTGGTTCTATAAGTTGCGCGCGCGTCTGTCCGGCGAGTTGGCGGAATACGTCAATAATGAAAACCATGCTCGTGGGCAATTCCTGTTTACGGCGGATCAATGGCTAACGCAGTATCGTGAAAAAATATTGAAGAAGGCTAACGACTATCTCGAAGAACGATGTCGCCCGAAATTTTAAATAGACTCCGCGACCATCAGGTTCAACCGGCGCAACGACTGCTCGAAATCCTTCAGCACAACCGAACGGCGGCGGATTTTTCGGATACAGGCACCGGCAAGACTTACGTGGCGGCGGCGGTGGCAAAGTCGCTCGCCCTGCCTACGCTGGTCGTGGTCCCCAAGATTGCGATTAACCAATGGCACCGGGCCGCAGAACATTTCGACGACTCCATAAGTGTAATTAATTATGATATGTTACGCACGGGACGGACTCCCTACGGCAGGTGGGATAACAATCCGCCGCCCGGCTTTATTCACGAAGAACGCTATGTTTGCCAGTGCTGCCAGCAAAAAGTGGACCTTGAAAATTATTCTCCCTGCTATACGCACCCACAAGGCGTGCATTGCTTGGTGATAAAAAAGACTCCGTGGAAGTATGGTAAATTCCATTTTCACCCCGGTGTGAGTCTTATAGTTTTCGACGAGGGACACCGTTGCGGCTCGCTCGATAGCCTCAACGCCGGTCTTATGATCGCGGCCCGGCGCGACGTGCCAAAGGGGCTGGTGCTGACCGCCACGGCGGCGTGCAGTCCTCTACAAATGCGCGCGCTGGGGTATTTTTTGGACCTGCATACTTTAAATTATGATGTTCTGGCCCGCCCGCCGGTCCGTCAAAAGAAAAATTTCTACTCGTGGGTGGCTCGTTATGGGGTTCGACGCGAGCCGATGCGTGGTTTGCAATGGCACGTAGGCGCGGAGCAACAGCGGGTAATTATGGCGGAAATTCGGAAAGAAATTATCCCGGCCCGTGGAGTGCGGGTTTGCGTGGACGATATTCCCGGTTTTCCTGAAAGAGAAATTATAAGTGAATTATATGACTTCGACGAAGTTGATAAAATTAACGGACTTTACGATGAGATGGCTGATGCACTCAATCGTTTGGAACGGACGCAGGTGGGCGATGTATGTCCCGACCACCCACTTACTCGAATACTCCGCGCTCGACAAAAGATTGAACTGCTCAAAGTCCCAATTGGAGTTGAGTTGGCACGAGACTACGTGGCCAAAGGATATAGTGTCGGGCTGTTCGTCAATTTCCGGCAGACCCTTGACGCACTCCGCGAGCGGCTTGGACTTAAATGCATTATTGACGGCTCCCCGGCTGGGCAGCGTAATCGGCAATGGAGTATCGACGTTTTCCAATCGGACGTGGAGCGCGTTATTGGGGTAAACAACGAGGCCGGGGGGCTGGCCCTGTCACTCCCGGACTTGCATGGAAAACACCCCCGAGTGGGGATAGTTTTCCCCTCGGAAAAGGCCAAGACTATGCGCCAGATATTCGGGCGATTCCATCGGGACGGCAGCAAGTCCAAGTGTTTTTATCGGGTGATCCTCGCCGCCCGGACATACGAAACATCCCTGCACCGGAACCTCCGCAATAAATTGAACAATCTCGACGCCTTAAATGACGCGGACCTGATGCCCGATAATCTGGTCTTGACCAAGTCTTCTTTTCCGTCCACTAATTATTTGACAACCCAATCGACTCATGATAGTCTTGTTTTATGAGTAAAGAAATTATTATTTCCACTACTCTTAGTTGCAATCACCGGATGGTGGTTTACTATAAGGTTGGTTCTGACGGTAAGAAAGCCAGCATTACGCGGCACGAGCCGATTGATCCGGGCAAGCCGTGTATTAAGCGGTCCTTTAGAGGAATGGACTCTCGAAATTCGTGCCGATGATTATGAACCCTCCCTACTCACCGTCGTCGGGGGAACGAGTTCATCATTCATATTCCCCGTCGTCGTTGCAATCCACTGAGGCGTGCCCTTGTTACAAAAATCGCGATAGTAAACACATTCGCGGGATCATGGGAACGATTGCGCACAAGGTCACGGAAACCGGCGAGGACGATAACCGACTGGACGATAATGACGCCGCTGCCGCAGCGGAGTGTATTGATTTTTACGACAAGCGCCGGGCGATGGCGTTGGCGGCGCGTAATTCAGCAGTTGAAAATCTTGCAAACGAAATTTGGGTGCCGCCTACGGCGGAAGGACCGAGAGATGCGCGCGTGCCGTCGATACAACAAGCCGAAGAAAGGATTCCACAAATTATTGAACTTCAAGAAACATATCTCGCGGTAGACGAAATTGAATTCCCGGACGGCATTAAATCCACTACAGCGGGTTTCGTGGACCGGGTGCTCATCGCCCATTGCGGCACCTATGCGGAGTTGTTTGATTGGAAATTTGGGCTATGGCCCGTGGAAAAGGCAGAAGATAATTTGCAGGGGCTGTCCTACGTAATTGGGTTGTTTCGAGAGTATCCCAATCTGAAGTCCGCCCGGTTTTTCTTTAAGCAGCCTTATACGGGGGAAATTTCCCATTCGTTGTTTACTCGCGAAATGTTGCCGGAGTTATATTTACGAATTCAGGTCGTCGTCGCCAGAGCACGCACGGCACGCGCGCTTGCGGCTAAGGGGGATTACTCTATGGCGTCGCCTATGGTGCCGGTCTGTAATTTTTGCGATAACATTGGACGCTGCACGAAGGTTCTCGACATTGCGTTGAAAGTTGGCAAGAAATTTTACCCGTTGGAAATCCCGGAAGATGTGACGCCTACCGAAGTGCATAGCGCCCGTGATACTACTCTCGGAATGCGCTTAGCGGGGGTTTTGGCGGTATGGGCGAAGGCATATCGCGGCACGATCACCAACCGGGTAATTTGCGGGAACGCTGACGCGCCTGACGGTTTTGTTTTAGCGCCCGGATCGACGCCCCGGCAGATTCGAGATGTGACCAAGCTAAAAGAAGTCTCACTTAAATATTTGACACCGGAGGAATATTCGGCGATATTACCCCAAGAGCCGCCGTTTGGTGCGCTCGAAGATGCGATTTCGGAAAAAGCGCCGCGCGGGCATAAAAAGGCTACGGTAGAAACTTTTCAATCTCAAATTTTAGAGACTGGTGCGGTAGAAAAAGGCACCGCTTACGCTTTCCTAAAGGCAATTCCGTCTAAGGAAAAATAAAAAACTAAAAATACAAAAATATGGAAATCAAATTCGGTCCTCCTTCGGGCGCAAGCCCGGCTCCCGTCACGGAGAAAATCGTGAACCCCACTCCGGTCTCCGGCGTGGAGATTGAATCAGAAACTACTTATTGCCCTGCCGTGCCCGGCTCGGCGGCAGTCGCAACGTTGTCGGAACATGGCGATGCGATTCCATCCCTGAAAGAAATCAAACTCCCGCGCATAAATATCGTCCACAACACCGGACGGTTGAAAGATGCGTTTGAGCCGGGAGAGATCGTCTACAATCAAACGACGGTGCTTTTCACGCCTCCCGTCGTCAACAAATCAACAGGGAAAGTCGAGCGCGAAGGCACTCCCCCCGTAGATTTGGTTGTTTTGCACTTTTTTCCCACGCGCTTTGTAGAGAAAGTCGTGCCTTACAACAGTCGTCGCGGATTGATTGTAAACACCGAATCGGATGTCCGGGCGGCGGGCGGCACCGTGAGCTACGACGAGGCAAAGATTAAGCCCAACGTCCCGTTGTTTGAATATATGGCCGATGCTTTTGTGGCCATTCGCCGTCCTAATCATTGCGCTGATGACGATACGGTTTTCGTCTATGCCGTGGGCAATGATAAATACGCCCTCGGTCTGTGGAGCATGAAGGGGTCCGCCTATACGGTGGCTAAGACGGCTTTTTTCACTCCCCTGAAAATGGGATGTTTGAAAAAAGGCGGGTATCGGTCGTATCACTTCGCGGTGAGCACGTTTGAGAAGCCGTTTCAAACCGGCAACAAGACTTGGGTTCCGGTCTGTCTCCCGACTGTTCCCACGGACGCGGCGTTTCTCGAATTCGCCGCACAAATCCTGAAAGGCTAATCGTAAGTGGGGAGGACCGCCAACTCCCCACCTTCTTTTTATGGCAGATCGACAAGCACAAAATTGTAACTGGGACGTTCGAGACGATGACGGCACAATTACGTGGGAACGTGCGGGTATTGCGGTGCTGATGGATATTCGTCGAGAATTAAAGACGCTTAATCAGATTTTGCACTGTCAGAATTTTCTTGCCATCCCGCATAAGCTGGACCGCATTCGGATCAATACCACCCGGCGCAAGCGCCGAAGAAAGATTTGACAGTGTTTAAACTTTGTGCTATACTCCGGGCACGATGAAAGATAAATCGTTAAAACATGAAACTCGGGAGGGATGGCTGCTCGCAGCGGTCGCTCTCATGCGTCCCTTGTTCTCGGACAGGGGTTATACCGTCCCGCAAGTGCGGGTGTCCTGCGGCTGGCCTTCCAGTCGCGCGTTGAGTGCTAAAAAGAGGTGCCTCGGAGAGGCGTGGTCGAAAGATGCGTCGTCTGAAAAGATTGCGAATATTTTCATCACGCCGTGGTTGGAAGAAAAACCCGATGAGGACCAAGGAATTTTGCCCACCCTGATCCACGAATTGGGGCATGCGACGGTTGGAAACAAAGAGGGTCATAATAAAGTTTTTGGTAAATGTGTCCGGGCAGTGGGTCTGACCGGCAAGCTTACTTCGACTCATGCGAGTAAAGAACTGCTCGAACAATGCGTGGCGTGGCACAAGGAATTGGGCGAGTTTCCGCATGGTAAACTCGACTCCAACAAACGTCCGAAGAAAAAGCAAACCACCCGCTTGATCAAATGCGAGGACAAAGCCAGCGGTTATACCGTCCGCATCACTCGCAAGTGGTTGGAGGAAGGCGGCGCGCCGATTTGCCCGCTGAATAACAAACCCATGACTTACGAAATCCCGGACGATCTGGATTTCGACGGGGAGGGCGACAATGAATAGCACCTCAGCGTCCGTGGAAATTCATGGGGTGCCATTGTCGGCATTTGACGCCGGGCTGGACCTTGCGTCCATGCGCTACCTAAACGAGTCCGCAATCAAGCAACACGCACTCACTTGCGCGGCGAAGTTTCGTCCGAAGTTTACCCGAGTCGGGCAGGGCTTCATTGACGAAGTCAAGGCGGACGTGGAAGCCTTCGTGCGGAGCCTGCGCACCGATGCGGAGCGAGAAGTCGCGCCGCACTCGTGCCTTGAGCCGGTGGAGGATTTTCTCACCGGCGCGTTCCTTGAAAAAATTCGGCCCATCCTGAATCGTCAGGTGGCCCGCACGATCCAGTCCAAGGTTTGGCGACAAACGACTGGAAAAACCTTAACGAGCACTCGTTAAGGGGGGAACCCCTTGACCAAGGGTGATAAGGTTCGCGTGGTCCCGGCGATACGGGACAAAACTTAATGAAGCAAATCCCCCTCACTAAGGGCATGGTTGCGACGGTAAGCAATCAGTGGTTCAAAAAACTTTCTAAAGTAAAGTGGTATGCGCAGAAATGTGGGCTTCACTACTATGCGGCGCGGCGGGATCGGGCGGGGCGACTCATTTTGATGCATCGGGTTATCATGGGGGCGACGGCAAGACAGGTGGTTGATCATCGAGATTTATGCGGGTTAAATAATTTACGACGAAATCTTCGTTTGGCCTCTCATTCACAAAATCATGGAAACCAAAAGAAATATTCGGGACGGTTTACCAGTCGGTTTAAAGGAGTGTGCCGGTCGAATGCCAACGACTACAATCCATGGATTGCTTACATAACTGTCGATTCTAAACGTCGGTATCTTGGGTATCATTCTACTCCCGAAAAAGCTGCCCGCGCGTATAATAAAGCGGCCCGACATTTGTTTGGTCCTTTTGCATTGTTAAATTTGGTATGAACCACATAAGTTTAGATTTTGAGACGTTTTTCAGTCGGAAGTTGAAATATGGCCTTCGGACTATGATTGCCGAGACATATTGTCGGCATCCTCTTTTTGATCCATATTTAATTTCGGCCTGTGATGGCACAACTTCGTGGGTCGGGCATCCTCGGGATTTTAATTGGGACTCTTTACGGGGCCGAAGTATCGTGGCACACAATTGGTTTTTCGAGAAGTCGGTAATCATGGAAATGGAACGGCGGGAGTGGATTCCCCCGGTTCTAGCACATATCAAAGAGGCCCACTGTAGTGCGAATCTTACCGCTTACTTTTGTAACCGTCGCGCACTTGATCAAGCCGTGGAATATCTTTACCAAGTCAAGGTGTCCAAAGACGCCCGTGGAAATGCCGATGGCAAACACTGGCCCAAAGATTTTTCCCCAGAGGAACAAAAGACGATGTTGGAATACGCAAAGGGTGACGGCTGGTGGTGTTGGAAGTTGTGGGAAGACCACTCATCCAAGTGGCCGCAGATGGAACGCGAGTTGAGCCGCATCACGATTGACCAAGGCTTGCGTGGCTGTCAGATCAACGCTGAATTGTTAGATACTTACATCGTGCAAACCCACGAGATGAAGGCCAACACGGAAAAAGTTTTACCATGGATGGGACGCGCGGAAGATGAAGACGACGAGTCGTGGGAAGACTTTAACCGGAAGCCCACCTCAACCAAGTGCATCGCGGAACAATGTAAGCGATCCGGCATCCCGTGCTGCCCGGTCAAATCGGATGACGAAGAAGCCTACGCCGAGTGGGAAGCTCTCTATGCGCCCGCGCACCCGTGGATTCACGCGGTTGGTGCGTGGCGATCCGTCAACAAGCTTTACAAAACTTTTCTCAAGGTGAAGTCTCGATTACGTGCGGATGGCACGATGCCCTTCGCGCTAAAATATTTCGGCGCGCATACGGGCCGGTGGTCGGGAGCCGAGGGCATAAATATGCAAAACCCCCGTAAGCGCCCGATCTTTTGTAACGAACACGGGCTGATGGAGTCTAAGGTTTTGCGGGAAGATGAGGCGTTGTCCTATAAAAAAGAAACCGGCGTGTGGCCTGCGTGGGTTCGGTTCGCGGTAGATTTTCGACATTTGATTGTTCCGAGACCCGGCAAGCGCATGGTCGTTTCGGACCTTAGCCAAATTGAGCCGCGCGTGCTTGCGTGGTTATGTGGTAACGCAGAACTGTTGGCACTCATGGCCCAAGGCATGACGCCATACGAAGCACATGCCAGAGCGACCATGGGTTGGACCGGCGATGTGTCTTTAAAAGATGCGGGTAAAATCGACCCGAAGGCGGAGTTAATGTATAAATTAGCGAAAGCGCGGGTGTTGGCGCTGGGCTATCAGGCGGGGTGGGAAAAATTTGTTGTTATGGCATTGGATACGGGGTTGGATATTACAAAAGACGATCCCGAATTCATTGAAGTGACGTGCCCAATTACGGGTAAAACCAAACAGGTGAGCGGCTACGGCACAACCAGCAAAAAGATAGTCGCGGAATTTAGAGAACAGAACCCCAAGATTAAGGGTTTGTGGGAACACCTAGATAGTGCGTTTAAACGATCCGTGGGTTCAGATTTTTCTATGACCTTGCCTAGCGGGCGGGTGATGAAGTATGACAAGGTGCGTTGTGAAATCTGCATCGAAAAGGACAAAGAGACAGGCAAACCCAAGCGGCGGTCGGTTTTCACCGCAGATATTGGGGGCCGACGTAAGATTATTTACGGTGGACTTTTGACTGAAAATATCACACAAGCAGTTGCGCGGGACGTGTTTGCGTGGCATATTGTGAATATGGCTCGGCGCGGTTGGTTGAATTTATTTTCGGCCCATGACGAAGCGATCCTCGAAGTGGACGCCGACGTGAGCGCGAAGGACGTGGAACAGGAAATGAGTCGATGCCCGGAGTGGATTCCGGGGTTGCCGGTTGCCGCCGAGGCTAAGATCGTCCCGCACTATTTAAAATGAGGCGTTGTTCTTCTTGTCGTAAGGTTAAGCCGTTGCCGGAATTTTATAAGGCAGCGGCCAAAGCGAATCGGGGTTATCAATACAACTGTAAGCGGTGCTGTTGTGGCTTAGCGCATAGTTGGCGACAAAGAAATCCCCGCCGCGAACGATCCATACAACTTAAGAAAAATTATGGTATTACGATCCAACAGTTTGAGGCCGTGGAAAGGTGTCAAAAAAGACGCTGTGCAATTTGTAAGAAGCGCGCTAAATTGACGGTCGATCATTGTCACGCTCGGTTAGTTGTGCGGGGCCTTCTTTGTGCCAAATGTAACGCTGGAATCGGGTTGCTTTGTGATTCGATAACTATTTTACAATCCGCTATTGTGTATCTATCTCCCGATGTTCTTCGCGACTGAAAATTTAACGACGAAATCCGTATCTCCGTGCGATCCGTGGACCTTCATTCCGCCGCAGCAAGTGTCGAAACAAATCCGGCACGATAAACAAAGTCGCCAAGACTGGTATCGTAATATTGACACCCAATGGAATTTTTATACGCCGCTCGAAGCGTCCAACCCGAACCAGCGAGTCAGTAACGAAGATAACCCGTCGAAATTCATTCACGGCTTCGCGGCGGACTATGACGTGAAGATTCCCATGTCGCGCGTGTTGGAAGTTGTCGCCGCGATGGATATAAAGCCGTCGTGGATCGAAACCTCGCTGGGCGGTAAAATCCGGCTGGTGTGGCTATTTCTCAAACCGTTGCGGGTGGACGGCACGGATTTTTGTATTTTCTTACTTGAACGCGCCATGAAGTGGTTGCGTCTGGATTTATTGCCGGGCCTTGATGAAGGCGCTTTCACTGACCCAACCCGGCTGTTGTGCAACGGCGGAGAGTGGCTGGCCACTGGACACGGTCCACTCGCTGAGGTGCCATTGCAGGTATTTTACATCGGGGTCGCTCGCGACTTTCAGTTTGTCTCTACCGACCTCGCCGAGGTGCCGTTGGATGTCGTGGAAGAAAAAATCAAGGAAAAATATCCGAATTTTAGCTGGCCCGGCGAATTTGCGTATGAGACACAGGGGCCGTCGTTTTGGATACCGGAATCAAAGTCGGCTATGTCGGCTATCGTCAAAAAGGACGGCATGTTTACCTTCTCGGATCATGCCGACAAGTCTTTTTACTCTTGGGGCGATATTTGTGGTGTCGATTTTCTCAAGGGCCACGCCGACAACGCGATTGCGGTTGCTACTAAAGATATTTATTGGGATCAGAAGAATTTTTGGAGGAAGAAGTCCGGTTTCTATGCGCTCATGGGGATGACCGAGCTACAAAACTTTTTCAAAGTCCAGTGCCGTCTCAGCGCCAAGCCGGGCAAATCCGGCCAGTCTCCGGTTGATCTGGCGCTCTACCATATCTATACGACCAACTGTATCATCGGCGCGGGACCGTTTGTGTTTAAACCCTCCGGGTTAATGGAGTATATGGGCCGACCCGTGTTAAATACTTACATACCGCGCGCGCTCGTCCCCGCAGCGGGCGAACAGAAATGGGGTCCAGATGGTAATTTTCCGTTTCTCTCCCAACACTTCGACGTGTTATTTGATCCCGTCTATCAAAAAAAATTTTTTCTGGCGTGGTGGAAACATTTTTATACTTCGGCATATACGCTGACGCCGATGCCCGGCCCGAATGTCTATCTGGTCGGCGGCACGGATGTGGGCAAGACGATGACCAGTCGGGCAATCATTAGTCTGTCGGTGGGTGGCTTTGTGGATGCTTCCGGGCATCTGATCGGCGGCGAGTCGTTCAATTCACACATCTACGAAAAACCGCTGTGGGTGATTGACGATGAAGTCGTGGGCGACAACTCAGCGGCGCAAACCCGATTTCATGCGATCTGGAAAAAGACCGCCGCCAACCAACAATTTTTGTTTAGTAAAAAATACGAGGTGCCCTTGACAATTGATTGGATGGGTCGTATCTTTTGCACGTTGAATATGGATTATATTTCCAGCCGAATCATGGGGCCGATGGACGGCTCGGTGATCGACAAGACTTGCGCGTTCCGCTGCCCCGCTGTTTCAAAAATTATTTTCCCCTCCCGATACGAACTGGAAAAAATCATTGCTTGTGAACTGCCTTACATGCTTCGTTGGCTGCTGGACTGGGAGCCACCCGACTACGTGCTGCGGGATGTCCGGTATGGATTCAAGTCTTATCAAGAGTCTTCCCTGCTCGACAAAGCCCATCAGGGCGGTAAGTCTGCACCCTTCAAGGAATTGTTGATCGAGGTGTTGCAGAATTATTTTATTCAGGAGAAAAACGCAACAGAATGGCGCGGCACGGTTACACAACTCCTGCGGATGTTGCAGACCAACCCCCATAACGAATCCATTCTGCGGCTGTTGCGATTGGAACAGACCAATCGCTACCTCGAAATGATCCAACGCGAAGCCCTCGTGGAATGCACCGTCGAGACCGGTCCGATGAAGACCCGCGTGTGGGTCTTTGCCCGGTTCGGCGATTTGCCGCCCGCTGTCACGCCCGCTTTATTAACCCCCACTCATAACCCCTTTACGAAATGAAAAATGGACACCGGAGAAAAACGGGTAATTCGGCGCATAACGATTTATTGCGGGGAATTCCTGAGACCCGCTTAAGCCTTGAGCAGGAGAGCGCGCTTTCTGACAAGATTCAGGCCAGCAAAAAATCCGATGAGGACTCAATAAATGCTCTGGCGCTGCACAACCTGCGCGAAGCCTTCTATTATGCCCTCGCTTGTTCAAAGACGCTGCCCCCGGACGACGTCTACAGCCTTTGCTACGCGGCCCTTCGATACGCCGCCACCAATTTCAAATACCGAGGCGCGCGTTTTTTCCCCTACTCTAAGGCGTATATCCGGGGAGAAATCTATAAAACATTTAATGATCGAAACGTCGTCAAAGATGCCATTTGCGAACCGTTGCGTTTAGGGGACGAGGAAATGGTTAGAGAGATCGAAGAGTCGGAAAACGGCCACCCCCTTAGTTTGCGCCGCCCTCGTAATTTTATTGAGCCTACCGTCGAGTCGGACCTTCATGGGATCGTCATCCGGGATGAGTGGGGGCGGATCAAGCCGATTTTTCGGGACAAACTCTCTGAAAAGGAGCGGATGGTGTTGGAATTGAAATTCGAGGGCGGATTCAACTTTAGAGAAATCGGCGATTTACTGCGGGTCTCCCGGTCGGATACACAGGCGACACACACGCGGGCTTTGAGAAAAGTGCGTTGTGTGCTGATGAGAAAAAAGGCACTATTTAATAGACACCAATGAAAATCCTTGCTCTCGACCTTGCGACCAGCACCGGCTACGCCTACGATGATGCGTTGGGGCGGTTACAATGCGGCACTTGGCTGCTCGCTACGGATAAAGAACTTAAGTCGGCCCGAAGGGAGAGAATGAATCGCCGGTGTGATCCTCGAATCTCGAAATTATTTCATCGGATTCAAAACCTGAACCGAGAAAACCGTTTTGACGTAATCGTTTTTGAAGATGTTCCTTTTTCAAGTTATACTTGGCAATGCCAGCTTTGGTCCAGTCTTCGGGCGGCGGTTTGGCTTGCGCCACACTACCCGCCCCTTTTCGAGGCGGTCCCGGTGGCGACCTTAAAGCTTTTTGCGACCGGCCATGGCGGCGCGACGAAAGAAATGATGGTTGGCGAACTTATCCGTCAGGATAAAAGATTTACAATCGTATCCGGGGTTAGAGATCATGCTTTTCTTGGAAATCAAATCCTTGACGACAACGCGGTTGATGCGATCTGGTTGTGGAAATGGGCACAGAAAAATCTAAGTCGAATAGGGGTATGAAACCAACTATTCCAATTCCCAGTCGAGAACAAGTGACTCAACAACAAATGGGTGCGTTGTTGACTTCGATTGCAACGTTGCTGCCGTATTTTCATATTGACCATGAAGACTGGAAAGGCGGCGCGCTGGACGGCGGCACCAAAATCGCAGTTCAAAATACGTTAATTGGGCTATGTGAGCGGATAGATTCAATTTTGGCGGATGCGCAACGTTGGACTCTTGACGAAGCCCAGAAACTTGAGACCCAACTTGGCGATCTTTACACCGAACACGCGAATGTTTTGCGCGCGCAACAGGAACAGCTTGCATATATGGGAAAACCACATGTGCGGCACGGCCCCGCGTTATTTCGACTCGCGGATGGGGGTTGGGGGGCGATCCTCGGCAGTTTAAACGATCTTGACAATTCGATTGTTGGCGTCGGGGGTTCGCCCGCGCAGGCGTTGGAAGCTTTCGACGAGATGTTCAACGGTCGCATTCCCTCGCATCTTCAAGCATGGATTGCCGTCCGCGAGGAAGCCCTTAAAAATAATTTAACGCCACCTAACTATGAAAAAACAAAATTGGACCCCGGAACAAGTCGAGACTCTAAAGCGCCTGAAGGCGGAAAAAGTCAGCCACGACGTAATCGCAAAGACCCTCGAAAAGACCAAGACGGCAGTGGACCGAAAGGTGGATCATCTACCTAAAATCCCCACTACTGTCGATCCCATCAAACAAGAGGCGTCAAAAGTGCCGCGAGAATTTGGCCGCATGCCGCTTACGGTTTTCGATTCGGGCGATTGGACTCGTCTCGGATTGGTTTCCGATACCCACCTCTGCTGCCGGGAGGAACGTTTGGATGCTCTCCATGCACAGTATGACCTTTTCGAGCAAGAGGGGATTACGACGGTTTTTCATGCGGGCAATCCGGTTGATGGTTACATCCAAAGAATTAACGGGGCGTCCGTCTTCGAGACCACCCCGGATGGACAGGCGCAGTATTTCGTGGACAACTACCCCAAGCGCGAGGGCATCGTCACGAATTTTATAACCGGGGACGATCACGAATCTTGGTTCGCGCCGGGCTTCAACTTTGGGGCCTATCTGGACATGGTTGCAAAATCCCAAGGGCGTGAGGATTTGAATTATATTGGCCATGTCGAGGCCGATGTGGAATTGCGTTGCGGGGAATTCAAACAGATTATGAAAATCCAGCACCCCGGAGGCGGCTCGGCCTACGCGCGCTCTTACAAAGGCCAGAAGATGGTGGAGTCCTTTCAGGGCGGTGAGAAGCCCGCTATCCTCGTGCAGGGCCACTACCACGTCAGCGGTTATTCGTTTGACCGCAATGTTCATATTATCGGGATGCCGGGGTTTCAAGACCAAACCATTTTCGGTCGCAAGAAACACCTGCGGTTTGAGATCGGCGGCGTGATTCTGGAATTTAAGATGTCTCCGGTCACTGGGGCCATTACCCGGTTGCGTCCTGAATTCACCATGTATTTCGACCGGGGATTTTATAAGGCGTTTTTGAAGTCGGACGCACGACTGCTGAAAGGACATGTCATAATTAACACATGAACTGGTCTTGAAAGTTATTTGCCTCGTTTGCGGAAAGCAAGCCGTTCCATACTACCAAAGCTACGAAAAGAACGGATGGGAAGCGGGCTTCAGGTGTTGTTATTTGAGAATTCCGTTTCGGGATTTTACACCTCTAACAACGGAGCGACTTATTGAGAGCGCCCCGCTCTATTACGAAAACCGTCGAGAAGAATTAGATTACGGGTTTTAAAATGGAGTTGAGGATTCTACCAGCGCCGGGAGCCGGTCCCGAAGTCGGAGCGCCCTGACTGACGTTCTTGATCCTCGCCGTGGTAAGCTTGTTTTGCGTGCTCGCGGGCGCGGGTGATGGAGATGGGCCGGGAGTGGGGACATCAGCCGTCTTCGGTCCCGAGGGCGTGGACGCATTCAAAACAGGATTTCCCTCGCCAGACTGGGAAATGGATTGAGACACCTGATCGAACGGCGGGGCGACTTCTAGCAACCTTCCCTGCTTGTCGGCTTCCATAAGGTCATTGCCCGCGAGGTAAAGCTGGTTGAACATTACCCCAAGGTCTCCCGCAATGCTGCGGTATAGGCCCACACCCGCCCGCTGTAGGGCGTCTTTGTTGTCGGCGATCAGTTTAGCCTCTGGGCGCTTCTCGAACGTTGCAATGGCCGTGGAGAACGCAGGCGGGGCACCGGCAAACAGCCCTCGAATGGCCGGAAGTTGCAATAACTCGTCCGGGAAGTCCCCGCCTTGGGACTGGGTTGTGGGGGTCACTTCGGGCGTGGAAGATTTCGGTTCGACGATATTTTCTGCCATATAGTAATTAGTGCGCCAATTTGCGCGGTTTGACGAGGGATTCTGCAAGGGCGTTTGCTGCCGCCTGTTCATCTACCCGTCTTTCTGCGTTTTGTTTGGGGGAAAAAATAATTTCGTAAGGATCAGATTTTGTGTTAAAATACCCCGTTCGTTGTTTTTTATCTCGATCCATAAATTTGAATCGTAAAACTTTTCCTCCACCCTCAGCCGGTTCTTCCGCTTCGATGATTACTTCCTGTTTTGGATATTTAATTAATTTAATTCCAGTATGGCGGGATGGAGTGACTTTGAGTCGGTCTCCGAGTTGCGGCGGTTGAAACTTCGCTGCGCCGACTTCCGGCAAACTCGTCGGCGGTTTGACAATTGATTCTTCTAGTGGAACCCACCCGCTTTCAGTCCACACTTCGGCACTTGTAATGGGGATTTTTTTAGTGGCATAATAATCTCCCGTCGATTCTTTTTTAAAATCTTTTGATTGCGGCAGGCGCAGCAACACCGGCTTTCCGTCTTCAGGAGCGAAGTGCCATGCGATATTAGCTTTGGTAGTCCAATATGATCTCTTTTCCGTAGATTTATCGGGCCAAGTTGATTGGTCCGTTCCATAAGACGGGGGAAATATTAAAATATTTTTGGTGCGAAGGATGTCGCCTAGTCGCTCTTGATTACTCGCATGATAGACGTAGCCCGGATCAGTAGGAGTTTTGGAATCGGGACTTTTCAGGGCATCCCAAAATTCTGGAGGTTGGAACGTCACGCCGACATCCGGGAGACCCGCCGTGTCGATTTCCTTGTTATTATAAAAAACTTTCAGGCCCTTCGTGACTGCGGCGTCTTCGATAGCCCCCCGTTGCGCGCGCGGCAGGGTTTCCCACCGGCCTGGACCCTCGATTCCGATAGTGTTTTCGTCCACGTTGTAGGCGCGCAGGAATTTTCGCGCCCCCATAACTTCGTATAACTTCTCAACACCCCCCACGTCCATATCCCGCGCTAATTTATCAAGGTCAATATCCAGATCACGCGCCGTATTAAGTTCATACGCCGCTTGCTCGTGACCTTCGGGCGCAAGAATTACGTCTCCCTTCGGGCCGATCCAATAGGCGGCTCCCGGATCATTGCGCAACGCTGATTTCTTTTCCGCTCGTTCAACCGCCCTCTGGAATACTCGCTTCTTCGGTTGTAGTTGCACGGGCGCATCTTCGGCTATTTGCGCGGGTCTGTCAATTGGAAATTTTGGCTGGTATTTAGGGTTGATTTGACGAAAATGAAACCCCGCAGAGCCTTCGCCCGTGGCGGCTTCCCACGCCTCACGAAAAAATTGTTGCTGGGCCACGACGTTCATCGCCGAATCAATGTCTGTTTGGATAAGTGCTTCGGCGCGTTTCCCAAAAGAATCGGAAGCGGCTTTTAGTAATTGAACAAACTCAGGAGTGGCCGATTTTAAGCCGACTGCGTGTGCGTATGTAGTGAATCCTTTTGTATCGGTTGCCCATTTACCGAATTCCTGCGGCGTCATCTTGGCGATGGATTTCACCAATTCTTCGGCCTGTTCCGCGTTTTTAGGCGGTTGAAATTTTGTTGCCGCCGCGTCAAGGGCGGCGTCTCTAACCGTTTTAGGAAGCTGACTGGTTTCTAATTCTTCCGTTGTGAGGCCCCGTGCTGTTTCTTCTGTCGCTTGACCGATTTCTTTAGCCCGGCTAAGAGCATCCGAGCGGTTAAGAAATTCACCGGCATGGGTCGTAAATCCATCAGTAAATGGACCTTCCGCGCCCACTACTCGGGCGTTTTGTTCTGCGTCTCCGTGCCAAAAACCTTCCCAAATTTTACCGCGCTCGTCCCGGACGGCGGCTGATTTAATAGCTCGCGGCTCGGCACTAGGTTGAAATCGACGTAGTTGATCAAAATCAAAGGATTCTAATGGATACTCGGGGTAGTCTTTTGGAACCTGTTCTAAATCCTTTGCTCGTTCAATTGCATCCGTGCGATTCAAGAACTCTCCCGAATGGGTGATAAATCCGTCTTCTAGCCGGTTTAAAAAATCTTCTTTTGGAGAGTTATATGTTTCAAATTGGAGTCCCTTTGTGACCGCATCGGAATGAAACATACCCTCATATATTTTTCCGCTTGGGAATCGAATAGCAGCCGATTTTATTGCACGAGGATTTTCTTTTTTAGGCTGAAATCCCGCTGACAAGGTCAACGTATTACCCCGAAATTGCGGCTGTTCCGGCGTGACCTGAAGCTGTTTGATATTTTCCAGATTCAACCGCTGTATGGCTTCAATAAATTCCGGCATCGCGATTCCTTTCGCTTGGGCGGCGGCTTCGATCTGCTGACGAAGCGGATTCACTTCCATAATTTCGCGACCGGCGATCCCCTGCCTCTCTGCCTCCGGCCCCTCAAACTTACCACGGGGAATCACCGGCACCTCGACGCGGCCCGGCAGCGTCGCGGCGCTCACCTCTTGGGCGGCAATATTGAGCGGCAATTTTCCTTTTTGAATTCGCGCCGTATCCGGCAACCGAAAATTGAAAAGCATGTTGATGAAATCGGCGCGGCCTTGATCTAAGCCCGAAGCGGCCCCCCGCGGGGGAGGGGCGAAAAATCCCACATCCGTAACGCTCTTGGGGACCACAAGTGGCTCGCCCGCGCCGGTGCGACCGGCCATTTGATTTCTAACGAACTGTTCAGTATCTTTGAATAGTTGCTGCCAGCCCTCGGGGGTAAGGGTGTCCCCGGCGATAGGGTAAGGCGACGCATCGGCGACCCCCAACTCGACTAATTTCGACGCGAGTTTGTGCGCGTTGGCAGAAAATACTTCGGGCGACCAGCCTAGGATTTGGTATTTGTCGCCCTTCAGTTTGATGACCCGCTCGGGGAAGAAATTCTTTTCCCATAGCGCACGGGCTTCGGGCGGCATAGTGCGAAAGGTTTCGATCAATGCCCTTCGGGCTTCACGATTTGAAGTCGTGGCGGCGGCTGGCTCTCCCGGCGCAGATAAATAATTGACTTTTACTCCGGCTTGTTGCGCAATTGCTTCCGCAACCTGACCAAGGATTTCTCGCTGAGTTTGAGTGCCTCCGGGCACGGGAATTTCCGGTGCGGATTTGGCGATTACCCGAGCTTGCTCGGCGTTATCCGTGGGCGCGGGGGCCGTCGTTGGACCGGGCTGAATGGTTGGACGGGCGGAAGGTTGGCGGGGTTCGACGGGAATACCTTGCGCGGCTTCCCGGACGGCCTCGGTGACTCGAAACTTGGGGGCAACTTGGCCAATTTGGGATACGCGCCCGGGCGACAACGGTTCGCCGCCTAGAGTAGAAACCAGTTGTGCTACGATGCGAGCCAATCGTCCAGTCAGACCGGAAACATTTTCTAAATTCCCGCTTTTGAAAACTACGTCGAAATTCTCGGCGGCGAGTTCGCGCGCGAGATACGAGTCGGCTACAGCCGTAGCTTCTTGGGGAGAAAGAATATCCCGCCATGCGTGCTGTGCAATCGAGTTTGGTTCTACGCCAGGGTTGGCCTGAACCGCCCGGTCCATGATTTCACCGAGTGTCGCTTTAACCCGGTCTTGCACGAAGCCTGCCTGCGGCTCCGCACCCGTAGCGGCACGGTATTCATTGGCAACGGTCATCGCGATTTTTTCCTTTGCGTAGTTCAAGCCCGTGCCGGTGGCGTCGAGGATGACTTCCCGCCAGTCGCCGGGTCCAATTCGGGAGGCGTATCGAGTGCCTTCGTTTTCCCATTGGGTGCTGTAGTCTTCCCGCACAATCCGGTCAATCGCTTGGTTGGCGCTTTCTCCTAAAACATCTTGAATAGGGTGAAATACCTCATGCGGGGCCGCATCGACATTTCGCATGAGAATAACCCGGCTGGGTTTTCCATCTTTACCCGGCAGATTTGCGGTAAAAAATCCCTCCTGCTCCGCAAAAGTTTTTGATTGCTCCGGGGAAAACCCCGCCTTTAATAACGCTTGCTCGGCGGCAGGAATTTCTTTAGGAAGCATAAAGGCATCCATAGGCATCCCCGTTCCCTTCATAAACGCGCGGATCGCGTTCAAATGAGTCTGTTGTGCGGGAGAAAGCGCGCCATAGGCGTTCCGATGAATTTGGTCCAGAACTGGAAATTGGCTGGAAGAAGGAACGGGCTTATCACTCCCCCACGCGCGCGGGCCTACGAGTTGGCCGCTGATAATCCGGCCTCCTGCGCGCCGGGCAGCGCCAAGGCCACCGAAGAAAGCGCCGATACCGACCGACTGCGTGTCTTGCGGACTTTCTGACGTAAGCGCCGCCGTGCCTATATCAAACGCGAGACCCTTGCTGATTTCATACGCGGCCATTGGAATCGACCCGGCCACGTCTTTTGCGAGTTGCGTGACGCCGGATCGAACTGGAACCGCGCCTGCGATCTGCTCACCGGCACCCGCGATTTTTTGTCCAATTTCTGCCACTGTGCGTCCGGTTCGCGCCGCGATTTCTCCGGTCTTTAATCCGGCCAGCGCCCCGAGCGGCCCTCCTTTAATTGCCCCCGCCGTAACCCCGACTGCCGGACCAGCGATTTTAACCGCCTTGCCGCCTAGTTCTGTTAACACTCCTGCGGTTTGGATTCCGCGACCAGCTACAACTTCTGCCGCCTTGTCTGCCTTTGCGACGATTTTTTCAGCCCCGGCTGCAACTTTACCCGGAATCAACCTGCCTGCGCCTTGAAAAAGTTTCCCAAAAGTCCAAAACGAAACCGGGTCGCCCGGCGCAAGGGCCGCTACTTCTGCTTCGCGGATGGGTTTACCAGACATTTCAAGGTCTTTGCGAACTTCTTCGCTCACGCCCGAGGGTATTAAAAATCCGCTCCCACCTTTTATAATTTTGTCCTCCGCCTCACTTAACCGCACGTCATCCCATAAGTCTTTTATTTTTTCTTCCGCCGTGCGCGAAGCGGTAACTCTACGAGTAATTTTATCTGCCAGTTTTTGTCCAGATCGACCTATACCAAATAAAGCCGTTTCTGTCCCGGTGAGATTTTCCAACACCCGTCGCTGTCCTTCCTGCGTCAACTCTTGCGTGAATCCGGGTCGGCTTGCGTCACCGGTAACTTCTCCGATGGCCGAAGCAATCGGAACGCCCACAAGCGCGTTGGCGTAGTTCCACGCTTGTTTTCCCAATCCTTTTATTAAACTCCCAACGGCGGTCGCAGCTTCTCCGATGGTGGGAGCGTCTTCAAATTTAAACCCTCGCTCTTTGATTCGATCCTGAACGTCGGCGACTTTTTGAATAATCGCGGGATCAGACTGCAAATCTTTGTTTTGACGGAGGGCCTTTACCGGGTGAAAGTGCTCGGGGTCTTGGATAGACAGACTAAACAAGTCATCGGCGGACAGGTCGCGAATCGGATTTACCTCGGAAGGACCGGATGCTGATTGATAAAATTCAATTTCTTCGGGCGTCGGAGTATCCGCTTGATAAAACTCAATTTCTTCGGGAGTAGGAGTGCCGGCCATATCTACGGAACATATACAAACTTAGAGCCGTCCCACTGCATTCGTCGGCCCGAAGGGAGGGTTTTGATCTCTCCCGACACCCCCTGAACAACGGGTTTTGGCACGCCAAACATTCCCCCCGTTACTGCCGTTTTTTCCGCTGCGTCCAACCAATTTTCTTCCTCCGCCGTCAGTGTCGTAGACCCACGGGGGGCGGCTCCATTTAAAACATCCACGTTTTTACGCACGATTCGTTCCCATGAATTGAGGAAAGAATCCCAAGTCGCTGACGTAGATGAAAGTTTCGGATACGACGCCTGTAAAAAACGAATATCTTTATCCGACAGATTACCTTTAAGTTTTTGCGCGCCTTCCATCACTTTTTTATTAACGGCCTGTGCCAACTGATCTTGCGATTGATATTGATTGGTGCGCAATCCAAAAAACGCCGCCACGGGATTCAGAATTTCAGAAAATAATTTACTCCCCCCGCGCGGACCTATTACATCACTGCGTAAAAGCGGGCGCGCTTTTGTAATGGTCGAGAGCGTTTCCATAGATTCCGCCAACTCACCGGAAATGTCTTGCGCCATTTTTGCGGCCCCTTTTTGTGGCTTGACGCCGAGACTTATGCCCCCTCCGGGCACATCAACGACCGGTTTCGCGGACTGCTTGGATTGCACTTGACTGGGCAAAAATCTCTGAATCTCAGCGTCCCGTTCTATAGGACTTGCTCCGGCCCTAGGCGTTACTTGAAGTTCTGACGGAACGGACTCAATGGGTCGCTCGGATTCCACGGATGGCTCGGGTTTTCGGGCGCGAACTGTCCCCGGAAACGCAAAATCATTGGGGGTAGTATCTTCGGTAGTTCCGGGAACCAAATCGGAAAAAGGATTGGCGGCATCCCTAGAAAACCTATCCCGAACTGTCTTGTCTATTTCCTGTCCAAATTTGTTTATAAAAACCGGCTCGGTGCTCCCATCAGGAAGGTGGCGGATAAGAGGGGGGCCAGCGGGGGTGATCTGATCCAATGCTACTTGTTGCCGTGCTTTACGCACCGCAAGTTGCGCTCCCAGCTCAGACATTTTTTGATAATCTGGCCGCCCATCGGAGGTCATCGGTTGCGCAATGCCTGCTGCGGGAGCAAGAGTCTGAAAGTTTTGTAAATTGGTTCCAAACGTTAGTTGTGCTTCTTGGGCTTCCGCCGAGTGCTTGCGCCGCGCTACGGCATCAGGATTAGTTTGTTCCTCGGCAATTTGAATAGTCGCCTTTCGTTGCGCGGCTTCGACTGGCTTGTTTTGAATCCGGGCAGTGATATCTTCCGCCGTTATAAAACCCTTGCGAACGGAATCCGACAACGCTTCTACTGCCGAAGGTGTAACCACCGGCTCCGCTAAACCAATTAGTGAATTAGGATCAATACGACCGAGTGGAGTATTTGGTGTTAATTCATTGGCCATAAATTATAAACCCCAAGTGCCGGGCATCGCCGGGCCGGTCCAACCTCGATTTCGCAGGGGTTGACGCCCGGTAGAAAAAGAAGACCAAGGCATGTTTAACCAATTAAGTTCGCCCTCTTTCCGTAAAACTTTTTCTCGGTCTTGATACATTTGACGAAGACCTTCCGTGGCTTGAAACGGACTGTATTGCAAATCTTTTTGCTGGCGCTGAAGATACCCTAAAGCGTTTTGGGATTCCATTTGTTTTTGCACTTCATTGTTTTGCAACCGTGCCTGAACCGCCTGCTCGCGCGCTAGGGCAGTTTGGGCCTCGACCAAATCCGGGTTGGCTTGATTGCCTTGAGTAAGCCCGAGCATTTCTGAGATGAGATTAAGAATATCTTCATTACCACCCGATCCGCCTTGTAAAAATGCCGGGAGGTTATTTGTAGCGGTGGGCGAGGCAACCACGGGCGGAGCTATCACCGACCCCCGAGTTGTAGACGGAGAAGAAGTCAGCGCCCGGCGAGTTACGTTGTCACCCCCGACACTAATGCGTCGTTTATACTCTTTCAGTTTGTCCCCAACCATTTGAGGCATCAAACTTGCACCAGTCCATCCAGCCATATATTATGCGGGATTACGAAAATAGTATTCTTCGTCGCTCATGCGGTTCGAGGGTTGCATTAAAATATTCAAAAGACTACCGGCTGCGGACCCCGCTCCGCCGATTGCTCTCCCCCATTGTTCCGCCGCCCCCATTGTTCCAGACGCTCCAATATCTGCAATGCGTTGGTCAAGTTTATTTGTCGCTCCCACACGCGCGAGCCAAAGGTTAGCGATATCAGAACCCCCAAGTCCCGATTCGGGTCGCATCGCATTGGATTGGGTTAAAATACCTTGAGTCGCTCCCAGCTTACTTAATGATTGAGCCGCAAGACTAGGAAATAAACTACCAAGAATTGCTTGACGCTTCGCGTCCATGTCTTGCGCGGCCTGTGCCAGTTGCGTCGCACGAGTTTGACGATCCGATTTTAACTTCAGCGCGGCGGTCCCAATCAATTCTCGTAAAATATTTCCCCCCGGCCCACCCGCCGTAGCAGAACCGCTCATTTGACCCGTGCGTTCAAGCCCTGCCTGCATGAGTTCCGCCTGAACGTCTGGGGGCAAGGTTGCCCCAGCATTAAGTTCAGACATCGCGGAGTCGATAAGCCTCGCCTTAATGTCATCGAGGCCGGGGACGCCTCGGATTGCTTCCTGTGCCGCAACCGCCGCGACTTGATCGGACGCATCACCCGTCAGTCCCGCCAAGCGATCAGAAATTGCTTTTTGAGCGTCGTAACGCTGTTGCAGGAGCATCGGGTCGATAACCCCTTGAAGTTCCAACCTAGCCTTTGCACGCGCGACATCAGCGGCCCTCGCTTTGGCCCCAATTTTCTTTGGGTCCAACTGTTGAAAAACCCACTCGCGTTGCCGCTCTAGGGCCTTGATTTGGGCGTTTGTCGCGTCCTCAATCGCATTGGCTTGCATCGCGCCACCGATGATACTACCGGCTGCGCCAAAAAGAGCACCCCACATTTTAAGCAACCCTCATACAGTAATTAGTGGATATTTTTTTACCTTTTGACAAGTTATCTCGCGCCCGCACTAATCTTTTTGAAGCGTCCATAAAGCAATACCGGGAGGATGAAAAACCCCCCCGTCGTTGGGCGTATCTGGAATATCTTCGGCTTCGCCAAATGTCTCAAACGCCGCGTGCGGAGCAACTCCCGCCGCCGTAGTGAGTGTAGTTTCTGGCGTCCCGCCCGAATCTTTTGTGGCCTGCACCAACCAGCGACCCCGCACATTTTGGTTTGCTCCGCCAAACACCGACCATCCGGGGTTTGCCGTCAGGGCCTCGGTCAAGACCGTATAGGCCACTTGTTTGATGTCTCCGGGCACGCCGGAAATAGTTCGCCATAAATTTCGCTCCCACCAAATCCAAACTGAAATGGTTGTGTCATAATACTTTTGAAATTCTACCGGCGCTGAGGGACGAGAAGCGGTGGAACCCGATAAATCAATTCCCGAAAAAGGAATCCATGCCGTGCCGTTATAAACGTGCCAACTAATCGGGTTGCCGATACTCGGATCGGCTTCAGTCGGATCATGGGTGGTGCGCAACCACACCGGAGGGTCGGCCACTAAGGGCGTGCTTGTCCCGGTTTGAAACCATTGCTGTTCCGATGCAGAAATATCCAGCGGCACATATCGTTTGAGGTCCACGTCAAAGACCCACCATTGGGTTCCGTTTTTCAACCATGGTCCTACATTTGAGGTCGGCTCAGTATCGCCGATGAAAATAAAATTTGCGCCGGTGGGCGAAACAATTTTCATACGCCGCACCATCGCTTCGGCTAAATCCGGCGGAGTCCCCCGAAACGTCGGGGGGATTTGCCCCATAATAATGATCAGATTTGTATCGTTCATAAAATTATATTATGGGCATGCGACATAAAGACTTACCGTAGTTGTATTTGCTCCATCTGGATTCACTCCAATTTTCCCGAATGAATGCACAAAGAAATATGGGTCGTTATGTGCGGCGGTTTCCTGCGCAAGGGCAGTTGCAAAACAACCCCATCCGTCTTCAAATAAAACACTAGTGCTACTTGTGCCATCATTCCAACGCAAAATGAAAAGCAACGCTGTTGTATACATTCCGGGACATGATGGAGTATCGAATATGGCTCCGCTTTCATAAACCAACTTATAATTTCCCGCAGGCAAAGGATTTTCACCGTTGAACCAAGTCAACACAAATTGTGGGTTCATCGTTTCCAATAATTTCCACCCATCAATGCAGCCGGGATCACCACCCGTAGGAGTCGTAACCGGATTGCCGGGCGGACCCTCTCCTTCAGGAGTAATGGGCGTGACTACATAGGTATCGCCCCCTCCCGGACTTCCGGGGGGTAAAGGATGTCCCGGACCTTCTGGGGGTTGTGGAACGCATTCAAATATTAACACTAATTCTCCGTCGATTACTTGATAAATGTTATAGCACAACGCCCCCGGAACCGGCGTCCAATCCAGAAAAAATGGTCCGGGAAATTCACCCGCAATTACTAATCCGCCTACTTGCGGAATCGTTCCAAAAGGCTCCAACACAATGATCGGGACTCCAAAACCACTTCCCGACGCAACATCCCCCTCGCAAATGGCCGGGGATACGTAATTAATGCACGGACGCCGGGCAAACAATATCTCCATTACCGAGGTCACAAACCCTCCCCGAGGCTAAATATTCTAGGCACGACTGTTTGTAACTCATGTTCCGCAAACTTAGTCGCCACACATAACGCCACCCGGTCGGCGGCGTCCTGCGATACAATGCTCTCGCCGGTTCCCACCCCAATAGCCGTAAATCCACTTTGAGAGATCGCCGCCGTTTTGCTAGCCATGAAAAGTCGAATTGCTTTAGCCGATAGCTGATCGACCACCGCGACGCGACTATCCGCATGAACGCCTTTGCCATCGAACCGAATTGCATTAAACGGAACTTCATTTATGCACGCCTGATTCGAGCCGTCCACCGGCACCGCCTCGTGTATCGCGCGTGTTCGTATCCACCGAATCGCAGCCGGACCGTGGCCCACGATCAATATCTGAAAACTTTCGTCGATGTCTTCGTTATTGGGAGATTCCACCGGGCACGAGCCGGTTTCCTCGTCCATGGATTTTTGGCTGGCTTCTTCCGTCCGCTCTACCCGCGACTGCGGCTTAAATCCAAATAACTTAGTGGTTGCCAAAATTTCAAATTCCGGCATGAGACTGCCCCGCTCCACGGATAGTTGTTTTATCAATACCGGCTTATACGCGCCCCGCAAACCTCCCGCATAGAAAATTCCAAGATCGAGATTTTCCTCAATCCCAACCAAGGCCACTTCCGCCCATCCAAATCTGCACTCTTCGCCGGGCGGTTTCTTTTCGGAGGTTTGGCCAAAATATCCGCGCGTTTCTACCGACCAAGTAATCGGACATTCGTTATCCAGACGTTCGGGACGGAAAACTTCCCACAAACGATTTTGGTCATCCACGTCTTTTGAGACATGATAAATCCGGTCCTGCCCGACAATATGTCCATAAATCCACTCTACCGGGCGAGTGCCCATCCAATAACCCGCCCATGACGCCCCGGAATTGTCGTTTACCGTCTCGATGCTGGCATCATTTAAGACCCACGTATGTTTGTTATATAGGTCTTCCGAAGGAACGCTCATCAAGAGATATGATCCAAACGCCGCCCCCGCTACCAACGACAGATCGTCGCTAAGTTGCGTTTTACTAATCATCATTTCGTTATCACGAATTGGCAGACGCGAAGTAATCTGAGACGCTTGCGCGGAGTCAAACATGACGATCCCGGTATGACTAAACCACGACAGACGACCAAAATGTGACACGATTGATCGTTGAGAGGTGCAACCAATATTAAACACCTCCGCCTGAAAATTATCGGTGGTCGGCCATGACGCCCGGTCCCGAATATACGCCTGCAACAGTTCCGCGTTGGTATCCGTAAATACTAATAGCTGGGGGTTAATTAAAGCGGCGGTTTTTGCCATCGCTGTAACTTCGCTTTTAAACACAAACGCCGAAATTCCGCCGAGGTAAACGTCCTCCCGAAAACTAAACGGATTGGAAATATCGCTCGCGCGCACAAAATCTTTAAAGGCAACCCACAACCGGTCGCCCACCCACGCCATCGGCCCGCCGATGGGAGTCTCAAAAGGCCGATCCCTAATATGACCCGACTCGAAACCGTCGTAAAACGCCGGAGCCGTCGCGCCGCCGTCCTGAATGATTAGCACCGGACGCGCATCAATCACTTCAATTGCCGATCCTAAATCGGGGGTAATCCGCCTCGCCGACTGAACTGTTTGCACCCAAAACATCTGCTTCGCAAAAGACGACATCAAAACATTGGGTAACTGTCGAAAACTCAGGAACGGATGGGGGGCGACATAAATCGCGCCGTCTACCGCGACGACGATTTCTTCCACGCCGGAGCGCGGACGAAAAAGGGCGGCCCCCTGAAGCTTGCCGGGCGGTAGGGTAATGATACACTTATAGCCGGGTCGGCAGGAGATCGAGCCACCAATGTTTAAAACATTCATGCCACTCCAATAGTAGCCAATCGGCACCTGCTCCGGCGCACTGTCGGATTTGGCCCCTCTAAAGAAGGTTCCGTCGAAATCTTGGATCGGGACGGCCATTAGGAAACATCCCAGTCGCGCTTATCCACCAACGATTGAGACCCGTCCATAACCACGACCGGATTAACCGTAGTATTCGGCTCGACTTTTTGCTGGGCTTCCAACTCCAAACGCACAGCAGTCACCTCATACGCCTGTGCCTCTGCTAATTTTTCGGCGGCGTAATACTTACGAGCCTGCACTCCCAACAGAAATCCTACTCGGCTTCGCAACGGGACGTGATCAAACCGGCTGGTAAAAATCGGGTTCTTGCGCATGTATGCAATACGAACCCACGATGACGAACGGTTGATTTTAATCCTACGAAATTGTGGCACGGTCTCGTCTGGCTCATACACGCCCAAAAACACACCGTCTTGTTGCATCAGGGTAATCGAACCTGCGGACGGAGCCTTGTAAATTCCCGTAATGCGCGCAACAGTAGGCGCGGCGGTATCCGGGACCGCAACTCCATAAATCGTGGGGACTTGGTATCCATCGACCCACTGCCCATCGACTTGACGACGCAGTTTGTTACCGTCTGAGTCATAACCATAGACTAGGAGTTCTTTTCCATTATCTTCGGCAAGCTGTAACTGCGTCACTAACTTTGCAGGTGCCGAAATATCTCGATACGTGTAGTGCCAAGCCCCGCCGTCTTGCCAAGACCACTGGCACCCCTGACAACAATCACCATTTCCATTAAGGTGAAAGCTGAAAAGTTGGCCGTAGCCTAGGGAGGGACGACCCCCGATATTCACTGCGATTACGGTCTCTACCTCTCGCGGTAATGTAAAACATTTAGAGTCACCTACGGAACATAAATCCAAGAAACCTTTGAATCCTTCTAGGTCCGCCTTATTAGCAATCATTGTGACCACGTCCGCGCACCATCGAAATAGCTTTACATCGTCGCAAACCCCAATGATTTTTTTCGTCTCGTCTGCAATATCATCAATCCTGAACAAATCGCCCTCCCTTACGTAAGTTTTCTAATTTAAACAGCGGTTGAAGATTTGAAAAGTGAAAGCACCGTTTTTGCTGTTCAGGAATCGTCAAATCAAATTTACAGCATGGGTGGATGTGATCCACATGCCATTCAGGACCATAATTTTTCCACGACATGCCGGGACGAAACTGCTTTTCCAAATACGCGCGCAAATCCGGCCATGAGCACCCGACCAATTCCACCGCCGCCCGAGACTTGACCGCGCCCCGCAATGCCTCGTTAATCCGTTTTCGCAATCGTTTTTTTAATTTAAAAGCTGGATCATTAAGGCAACGATATGCCTCCCGTGCCCGACCCAAATCCCGAACCCTCGGTCGGTTATGTAACCGCCACGCTTCAGTAGAAGCACGAGATTTTTCAGGATTATTTAACGCCCACTCCCGGTTAGACGCCTTGATTTTTTCAATATTTTTTGCCCGCCAAGCGCGCCCGTATGCGCGGCTTTTTTCCCGATTCTTTTCTCGCCATGCGCGACCCGCCGCTCTTATTTTACCGGGATTTAACGACTGCCACTTACGAACCCCCGCGCGTGCTTTTTCTAAATTTTTATTTCGCCACTCGCGACACCGTGCGCGGGCTTTATCGGGGTTCATAGCTCGCAACTCCGCCCGCCGCCTAGAAATTTCTAATGGAGTGCCAGAATGTGGCATCTTAGTATTTTCCTTTTTTCATCTTCTCAGATACTATAGCATCTAACGCATCTTCTGTCTCCCTATTATTTTTGGTCGGCGGTTCGGCGTCATCCGATTCGACACCTACAATCTCGCGAACCTCAAACGTGCAAGAATACGTTTTGCCCGACCGCTCGTTGTCGGTCATCGTAAGGCTGGTTTTTTTATATCGAATCGTCATCCGGCCCTCGTGCGGCACGTCGATTTTTTCTTTTCCCGAATAATGAAATTCGGGATAGTGTTTTTCATCCATGCGATCCCCCGGCATCACTGACGGATTATCCCATTTTTGACCAAGATTAAGATTTAATTGTTTCATAATTTTTATGCGGGCGTAACCACGCCCTCGCGAATTTTTACCGAAAAAGTATTCATCGTGCGCGCGGCGCTCGCAAGATTTTTAACACCATAAGCGTGCCGCATCGCCGTGTCGGCAGTTGGAAGGGTGGTTATAACCGTCGCGACCAAGGCGCTCCCGATATAAAATCGAATTTCCCCCCCGCCTCGATTCCACTCAATTCGGAATAGTTGTCCCACCGTTGTGCTTGGCGCAACGCCCGTATCCACAACCGTCTGACTGGTTCCGTCACACACCACGGCTTGCCAATTCGTATCCGGGAGCGACGTTGAAAAGCGGAATCCAACAAACACTACGGTCATCGTTTCGGTCTGCAAAAATAAATTGGCAGCGGTCGCGTTAGTGTATCCAAGCCACGAACGAGTGCTGACCGTCTCGTTCAGCTTGACCCACATAACTGTCTTATTGTTTAAACTAAACAATCGAAACGACGTGGTGGGGGATTCGTAATAGGCCGAATTGTTTGTAGTCGCCGATGTGCGTAGGTCACGACCCTGTGGATTGTTTGCGTCGGCGGCAACCGCGTTTACCGAAGACGCCGTGGAAGTCCATGCATCCCCGATTAGTGTAACGCCGCCATTATGAAAATTCTGAGATCGCTCCGCAAAAAATAACCAATCACTAACCGTCCCGCCCGCACCCGGAGGCCCCGTCGCGCCGGTATCACCCTTGTCCCCTTTCGGGACAAAATCAATAACGACTTCATCCGGTTGGACCAACGTTCCTGATTTAACGATGTTCGCGACCGTGAAAGTATCCCACGTCCCGTTATCGGTAATTACCCCGCTAATTGAAAAAATTGAAAAGACCGCTGGATTGGTTTTTTTGCGAACTGTTAAGGTTCCCCTGATAGTTGAAGTGCTGTCGTCCCACGTCGCCAGATACGCCGATAGACTATTCGTATCATCGTCTGTCTCGGAAATAAACAGCGCCGTCGCGAGGGCCAGATCGGCATTATTAAACCGCAAAACTCCCGCGCCGGGATCGCCCGATGAAGTCGTGCCGCTGTAAACGTAGTTAAGCCCGGTGCTGACTCCATCCGCCCCATTCGTGCCGTTGGTTCCATTCATTCCGGGCGCTCCATCATTTCCGGGAACACCTTGAATGCCTTGCGGGCCGGGGTCACCCTCGGGACCGGTCGATCCAGCCGGACCGGTTGCGCCCACTGGACCCTGCGCTCCAACAAAATCAGGAGGCACCCGCCGCAATCGAAATACGTCCGGCGAAATTTCCACGGTGCAAATCACAAACCCATCTTCGACGATAGCGTTCCAAATTGGAATTTCAGATACCCTCATATATTATCCACGCAAAGAAAATCGTTGTTATCTTCTAAAACAACCACACTATTATCTTCCAATAAAAAATCACAGGCTTCGATAGAAAGCAGAGGTGGGACGTTTAAACTATACCGACTCGCCCGGATGAACCGCGCCGGGGGGCAACACGAATTCGCTAAATCCGGCCCGCGATAAACCGGTTTATTGCAATTTGACATACGTTATTGTCGTCCGCAATGCCACCGCCGCTACGACATCCACCGTAGTGCATTTACCCCGTAAAGTAATTTGAGTATTATCTCCCGGAATCGCCGTCTGAACGGTAAACGACATAGTTTTCAGTCCGTTAACTCCTACATTGGACAGGGCGTGTTCTGATCCTCCTAAATCCAACGATGTCGTATTATTTCGCAAAATAAAAAATACCTGATCTGACGCAAGCACTCCCGCCAATCCTACCACGTCTACCGAGACCGTAATTTGATAAGTCCCCGAGGTCGGCAATAAAACGCGCGCTTCCGAACCCCCGAAATCCACCGCAGAATACGTAACTCCTAGATTATCATCAGTTCCCGACGTAAGAAAATACATCCCATTAGTTGCGGTATGAGAAACACCCGGCGATCCCGGCGGACCTGCCGGTCCTTGCGGGCCTGCCGGACCCGTTACGCTCTGGCCGGGAAAACCCGAAGGAACAACTAACTTACCCGCCGTAATTGTCGCGGGCGCGCCGCCCAAACCTTGAACTAACGTTACCCATAGCGTGCCCGAACCGTCCTTAGCCGTAATCTGATACCAACCCGAAGTATCAATAAAGATATACGATCCTACCAACAACGCCGGATTGTATTGGGTCGAAATTTGTCGGTTCGGATCGCCAGAATTCGGCTGCGAAAAACTCGCAAGTGTTACCGTAAAAGCATTACTGCCATTTGCCCCCGCCACGCCCGGGATGCCTGCGGGGCCGGTTGCACCAATAATCCCCTCTTGGAACAGTCGTATAAAATAACATGCGAGGCCCTCGTCACTCGCGCGAGGATTATTGTCCAACCCGATATCCAGACTACACGGCAAGGACCACGTCACCACGCCGTTCACTTCTGTTTTTACCACCGCACCAAAAAACTGTGTGGTAAAATTCTGAATCTGCGAAGACAGTGCTTCGCATTCAATTGTGCTCGTCTCCGGGCAACAACAAGGACTACAACCGCACCCACACATAAATTATTTTCCTTTTATTTGTCCGCGCAACTCTCCATGCCGGTGACTAAACCAGTAAAGCAAAACGGCCCCAACTCCGAGACACAAAATCAAAATTTCATTACCGACAATCAGGGATGGCAGCGCCATCAGCGCAATTCCGGCCGCAACCGCTACTGCACTAGTTGTCGCACTCCCCACAATAGCCTTCAACGGGGGCCACACAAACGACGCCGCGCCCGCCACGAAAAGTAGCAAACCAACCCAAACGACGCCCTTCAGAGAAGCTAGTTTTGCTCCCATTTCTCGGGCCGTGTCTTTTTGGGCCGCACCGATTTTGGTTTTCACCCGTTCGGTAACTTTATTTCCCTCCGTCACACGCTCGAATTCCTGCGTCGTGCCGGTCTTTGGGTTTTCTGACTGCTCAACCCCTCCCGAAATACCGGACGGGCTTTGAAAATGGCTGCGTCCGCCCTTTTGAGACGCAATGCAACCAGAAAGCAACAGCCAAATCAAAATTAAAAATCCGATCTTCATTCGGAGGGTTTGGTTTTTAATCGACGAACCACATAAATCGCCGTCGCGACGCCAATGATAATTTGAACCAACAGTAGCGCAACCCGAAGATATGATTCAATCCCAGCAACCGCAGTCTCTTGCGCGGCTTGAACCGCCTGAACCCCCGCCCCCACAAAATTAGTCCCTACCAGCGCGCCAACTTTGGTTGCCTCTGATAAATTTTTCATATTCTTTTTCCAAAAAGGGGTTTTGATCGTTTCCGACCAAAACCCCCCGTGACCATGACGGCTTTGACTAATTACTCAGCCTCGGCCCACCCCAATCAGGTCAGATCAGCGCAAGGGTCTTCCTCGCACACACCAACCGTAGCGAACGCATCAGCCCCAGTGAAGCTAGAAGCCACCGGATCGGCGCAATCCACCAAGCCCAAGTCGGCAAGACAACGCTTATAAGCAATCGCAATGACGTGCTGCGGGCGCAGCGGTTTATACGCGCGGGTGATCTGATATTTGTGGAAACCAAAGTCGCCCCAAATATTGTTACAATCCATGCTGTAGAACCATTCCAATTCACCCATGTGGAGTTGCGGAGCAAACTTAAAGCTGCCCTCGCCCACGTAGCGTTCCGGCACCTGCCGCTCGAACGAACCGTCGGCAAGCAAGAAACCGATCTCGTAAAGAGCATCCGTCCAAGCCGGATTAACCTTCGCATACGCCGTTTTCTTTGCCGCGTTTGAGACAATAATAACCGGATTGATCAGCACCGGCATACCGGCACCATCCAAAACGTTAAACCGTAACGAACGTTGATCCACACCGAAGGCAAGACCACGATACGCGGGAGATTCCTCGAAACTGTAAGCCTTCAAGGTCGTTTCGCCGAGTTTGTAGCCGCCCGAGGTAAGACAACACATCGTATTCTGCACGCCGACTTCGCTGCGGAAGTATTCGACTTGGTCCGCCCCGCCGATGAAGCGGAAGTGGCCCATGCCTTTGTCAGTCGAAAACCATTCGCCGAAAAGCTGCTCCCGAAGGTAGCGAGCGAGGTAGTGAAGCGCCTTGAAGGTCATCGGCCCGGTGGGCAGGATGGGCGCAAACTTAACGCCGAGATCGGTTTCGGACCCGCCCGTAAAGAGCGAATTGAAATCGAAGGTGGCGTTTGCTACGAACTTGGAAGCCGAACGCAAATACAACTGAGCGCGGATGTCCGCGTTGATGTATTGCACGATCAACTTCTTGAGAGAGTCCTCGGCAGTCGTGTAGCTGGACTTGAAGGCCGAGTAACCCTGCTTGACGCAGATGTTGGGGCCGCGACCCCGAAACGATTCCAGTTGGACCGTAAAATTGACGGTATCCGTCAGGTCTTGATGACCATTCAACCCGCAAATTTCGGTATCGCAAACGAAGGTCGGAATGGCGAGACTATCGCCGGGAGCCGCCTGCATTTGAACAACGGAACGCTGTGAGTCGGAAGTGCCAGCGGGAAACGTCCCGCCGCCGATCACGTTCATAAAAACAGAATTGGCCGCGAGTGCTTTTGCGATTGCCCCGACAATTCTGTTATGGTCCTTACTAGCAATGTCTGAAATTTGTGACGGATCGTCACAGTATGAAACAGCCATATATGTAAACCTTTAACACGAGGCAAATTTTCCGTCGCCTCATCCGGTTGCAGCAAACAATCCGCCGCAAGGATGTATTGTGTTTTTCGTTGTGGCCATCAACGAAAATTAAGGCCGTCTCGGAAGCGCCAACCCGAGAATTAGGCGCTCAAAGAAACAGTGGGAAGTATAAGAAGAAAGGTCAACTAATAAAAAGGCGGTCGAAAATCGACCGCCTCCAACATACAAAATTTTTGTAGTTTTATGCCTCAGACACGCATAGCACGAGCCGGAGCAAAGTCGCAATTGGCTCGTCCCGCAATCCCTCCTGTAGGGTGCCGGGGCACCCGCACGTAAACCCGCACTCACTGCTAAAGATACGCTCAAGTTCGTCCGACGTTCGCTGATCGAGAAATTTACTGGCCGGACCCTGCCGGAGATAGTTGATCAACCAAGTGAGTTGGGCCTGTTGCTCTGCCGTTAATGTCATAAATTTTTAAGGTTACAAGAAACAGTGGGTCGCCAAAGAAAAAAGGTCAATCTGCTATTTTCCCAAAAGGGATTCACGAGAATAGCTCATCAAACTTCCATCTTTAACCCCATGGATGAACGCCCATCCCTGTTTTTTTAACCACTCGTATTCTTTAAATTCCATCGTCCTCTGCCCGCAACGGTTCAGATTTTTCTGCGAAAAGCCTACCCCCCACTCCGTAAACTTTGGAAACAGATAAATGTCCCACGGCTGTTTGGGGGGCACGCCGGTCATAGTTATGCCCATCACCAACCATTTCAGGAAATCGAGGTTCCCAGTTACCATGATATTACCGTTCAAATGCTGGGAACAGTTAAACGTATCGGATGACTCGGCTCCGACCAAGCAAGTGTTTAAACGAATGAACTCTTCGTTACACTCATTGATCCACGTTTTCGAGATCGGGACCACATCGGCCTCAAGAGCTATGATCCATTTGTAATCTGGTATTTTTCCTTGAGACTTCATGTGGTAGAACCATTCCATCAACGAAAACCAAAGAACCCAACACCCCCACGGGTGCCCCTCTCCGTGCGCGACACACCGGAGTTTACGAACGTTGAATTTCCTAGACACATGCGCCACGGCTGCCTCATCATGATCACAGTCCCACCTCGCGATGAAAACAAAATCAATATCGTCCCGGCGCACGGGTTCAATATCGGCAATGAACTTTGCCAGCCGCATCGCTTTAACTTTATCACCTGCCCAGAATTGAACGGCAATGATTCCTTTTTTCATCAGTCGTTGTCGGACACGTCACAAGCCCCAATTTCGGATTTATCACCCAATCCCGCCTTCAAACCCGGCTCGATGTCTTTCCAAAAATTCTTGTGCTGCCAAGAAGGCTCTAAGACGTAATGATACCTCACCGACCGAAGCCCCATTGGTGCCACCGCCCTCTGTAAGGACGGGCGCGTCCACCAAAGCTTAATCCGATTAACCAAATCCCGCCATCCAAAAAAATATGGAAACCAACGAGGTTTATGATTTGATATGCCGTGCCTTAATAGGTTTTTCTGATGTCGCCCATACGAGTGACGCATGCGCTCGAAGCGGCGCACAGCGCGCCTAAGGTCTTTTTCGTATGTTTCTTGGGTGCTTTTCATGTTTGGGGTGTTTTATTCAATTATTTTCCACGGGGCGCGCAATTCCGGCCCCCGGGCATTAGTCGGATATATCTTGGCGTATTTGTGAAACACCAAAACCGTGTTTGACAACGCCCCAACTGCGTAAAGGGATTCCGCAAGGTTGAGAAAAGCCGAATCAATGACGTGCAACTCTTGGGCCGCGAAAACCTCGGGCAACCAATCTAAAATCGACCGACGTTTGTTGATGTGAAACCAATCAAGATTTGCCGGTAACAACTCCGACTTGATCAAAAAATTCCGATCCCGGTCTTCGTGGACCAGCGCAATGTGTTTTTTTGGCTCCCGATGTCCTTTCAAAAGCCTCGCGGGAAATCGGCACTCCGACCAACGGGCCGCGTAGGGGACGCCTGCTTGCCGGTAAATTTCTGAGTCCCATTTCGACTCGTCAGCCCCCGCCAACGCCCCCAACTTCATCGCGTGGGGGATTTGAGCCGCCCACCATCCTCGCACTTCTCCATCATTCATCGCGGAAAGCACCTGCACATTCGGAAGGTCCGAAACCGTCTGCCGCACCGCCCGCACGTAGTTCACATGCGTCAGCCACTTGACCCGTGGATGCTGCCGGGCCAGCACCCGGATCAGACCATTCATAATCAACGCGCTTCCGAATTCCAACGGCCCGAAAACGTATAGGCTTTTTGGAGGCTGGGGAATGTCGTTCATCATGGGAAATTGGGGGCGGGTCAGATGTATTTCTTTCAGGACCATAAGTTGTCTGGATATACTTTATGGCCTGTGTGTCCACAAATCAAGCCTAAATCTATAAAAACTTCGTGTCCAGATTCACGCGCGCGCCGCGAAAGAATTACGTCCTCGCCAACACCCAACCCAGAAATTTTCCGTGCCCGACCCGATGCGGCCTCTAGCATCTCAAAGGCTTTTAACGCCTTCTCTCCCGTCATAGGTCCGTCCGACAACATTGCGCGGGTTTTATCTACATCGTCCATTAGATGATGTTCTGAAGACGAAAACCAATTATCCTTAAGCGCCGGGAACCGCTTCGTTATGTCTTCAAAAACCGAACGATGGGTCAACACGCACCCGAACCCGATCCAAGCCGTCTGACGAATTTCATCCCGAGGGCATGTTTTTGCAAGTTCGTGACCCAAACCCCCCACTTTCATTCCCTCTGCGAAAATCGCCGAGGCATTAGAGTGCCGACCAAAATAAAGCGCACCTACAAGATTTTTACCGTGGGAAAGAAGCCGGTCAATTGTATTTAATTTTGCAAACTCGTCGGGAAACTTTGGCCAGCCACAGTGCATCTTAAACCATTTAGGCCGGCCGCACGGCGCGATGATGTCGTCGTCTACCCAAAGCGCGTATTCGTAATCGGTTTTCAAAAACTCCGCCGCGCAACTATTACGCATGTGGGCTACGAACGCATCCCCATGGTTTTGCATCAACGCCGTTCGTCGCCGGTCAGCTAATTGCGCAATACAAAGTGCGGTCATGGGGGAAAACGACTTATAGGCCGGAGTGATAATCAAAACCTTTTTAGAGAGCGGTCGGAAATTATCCGACCGCTCCAAAGGAATCAACGGCACTCCCGAACCCCGATCCTCAAGCAAACTCCCAAGCACGGGTCGCGTATCCATTACGCAGCCGCGCCCACGCGCGCACGCTCCTGCATCACCTGCTGCGCGATTTCATCGAGCGCATCCACCGTCCGCCCATGAAAAATTTTGTCCTCAGACTGCTTTACTTCGGGAACCTTTCCGCCCGGAGCAACCGCCGATTCCCGAAGTCGAGAAACACTCGCGCTCTTGAACTTGTTGATTTTCTCCTGCGCTTCCTTCAAGTCTTTTTCCAACTGCGCGACCCTTGAAGTCGCCGCCGCGAGTTGGGGTTTCAAGTGCAATAATTGCGCCATGCCAATGATCATCACCGCGCGCATATCCGGGGAGTCGTCCTTGAGCGCCGCCTGAACATAACCCGTCGTTTCTTTAACAAAAGTATTGTGCGCCTCAATAGATTTTTTCGCGGCTTCATCTGCCCCAGCCGGAATTTGTTTGGTATTAAGATATTCCAGCTTAGGCATGTGCTGTTTTAACACCGCCTCCGTGTCAACATTATGCTTCGTTGCGGCAGCTTCCCATTGTTTTTGCCGCTCCGTCATATAGCCGGAAATATTTTCCTTTGCCGCCTTTACGGACTGATCTCGATGGAATTTCGCCATCTCGATGTCAGCAATTTTCGATTCCACCAGACGTTGAATCGTCGGATCGCCCATCGCCTCGAAAATTTTCTCCAAGTTTACATTCTCAGGACCGCCGTTTTTTTTGATCTTCGCAATCACCTCGTCGGTAATGTTTGGAAATTTGCGCAACTGCGCATAAATAAACTCCTGCGACATTGAGATGGTCTTCTCATGTTCTTTGAACTTGGGGTCGGCGTCCACATCGAGTTTTGCGCGCCATTGGCGAAGGTCTTCCAACTCCTTCATGATTTCATCCGGCACTGGGGCCGAGAGTTTCGCCTCAAGGTCTTGCGTTTTCTTTTTCAATTCCTCTATCTGCTGCTCGCGGGCGGAAATCTCCTGCGCCGCTTTAACCTTCACAGCCGAAAAAGATTCTGCCGCTTTAGGACTGGAATTGGGCGGGAGTCCCGGCGAGTCCTTGAAAATATCCTCGGCGCGCTTGCGTTCGGCCTCGCTCTTGTCAGCGGCGGCTTTGGCTTCCGCCTGCTTTGCCGGATCATTCTCCGCCGCCTTACGCGCGGCCTCGTCGTCTTCCGCCCTTTTATCAACTTCGGTTTTTTCCTCTACAACCTCGGTCTTTTTCTTCAAGATCGCGTCGAGCGCGTCTCCCGGCTCCGCATTAAAGTCGGGAGAAGTAGACACCTTGCCTTGCTCGACGAGCGCCGCCGCCACCTCTGTATTATTTTTTACAACATCGGGGAAGCCGACTTGTTCCGTTTTTGGGATGATTTCGTCTGCCATAAATTACGTTGTGATTTTGTTACCGTCTTGCCACTTGTCGTCATCCGTGAGGGCCGGATAATCCGTTGCCGCCGCATTTTCTTCGGACGCGGGGTGGGCCAATGACAAAATTATTCGGATCGCTTCGCCGACTCCCGCCACCAAGCCCGTCCGGCATAAGATTTTATTTGTGTCGCCTTCGGTAATTAACGTCGGCGCTTGCTCCGCCACTTTGGGCAACAGCCGAGTCCCAGCGCGAGTTTCAAGAAACTGACGAAGTAAAGTGCTATCGTCGCTATCCCACTCAAGGGCCTGATTGATAATTTCCATAGGGTGTTATGGGTTTATAGTTTAAAGATCGGGAATCGGGGCATTGATTTCTTCTGCGTCGTGGGCCTGAGATTCTTGAGATAGGGAAGCGGCTTCCTCATCCAACTGTTTCAACTGCGCAAGCGTCTTTCCGGCATTCTTAACGAAATCCGAAATCGCTTTCAACTGCCCCTTCGGCACACCCTGCTCCGTGGCACGATTGAAATGGTCGGTCACATGCGCGATAATTGGCTCTAGTTGAGCCGTCTCTGCCTGCCCCTGCATAATCGCCGACGCAAGCTGCTCCGCAATCGGCATCAACACTTCAAGATGAATCATGTGGTTATCGCGAGGACTCACCGGCACCGGCTGGCCCGACGAGAGAATCATCAACTCGATCTGCTGTAACCGCTGCTGTTCGGTCTGAACGGTAGGATCATTTTCCGGCAGCAATACCCGCTTAGAAAAATCCGCGTTCATACGCGCGTTCAAGTCCTCAACTTCAAGCTGGCGCTGGTTATACAGAGGATTGCCTCGCTTCTCTGCGGCCAACGCAACAATCATTTGGCGCTGAATCGGAGTTAAATCATTGATCGTTCCCGCCACCGGCTGCTTGGCGAGTTCTTTCAATTCCTCGCGAGTCATGTGCTTGAGCAACTCCTTCTGCATCTCTTTCGCATCGTCTTCAACGGTTTCAGAGTCGCATAAACGCCGCTGCATGGTGCTAACCATGTTCACAAACTGTTCCAAGAACCGGGAGATTCTCACGTCGCGCTGTTCTTCCTCGCGTTCGGCATAGAGATTAACCGCAGCCGGAGAGCGAAATGCCTCACCCTCGATTCGGGGGGGCGAAGTGGAGCCGATCAACTGATCGACAATCATAGAAAAATACGCATCCAACTTCAAAAATGCCTCAACGTTACCATCGAACTTTTGTTCGAGCACATTCCAACCCTGCGGAATGATCAGCGCCGAGCCAATCACCGACATCTTGAATGTATGAATACGTTTTATATCGCCCTGAATCAAAGTTTTACCCGAAAGAATCGACCGATCCACAATTTCATTCCGGGTCCGGTCGATCATCCCCGCCATTTCATAAATATCCCGACCCACGCCCTTTGATCCGTGCAAGGTTCCGTTGCCTTTCTGGAAGGCGAAAAAAGCGACGCAATCTTCCATGCTCTCGAACCGATCTTCCTTCTCGAAAATCAAATCATAATCCGAACCGGCCAAACGATAGTGGGAAACTTTTCCCTCTACCTCGCGCACAAGCAGAGTGTAAACCGTGACCACGCTTGCGCCCGCCATGTAAGACGCGCCAATAGTAAGTTCCCGAGCCGCGTTTTGATACCACGCCTCCATCGACGTTTCCGGCCCCAACCGGGCCTGAATTTGAGTAGGGGAGGCTTTGTTGATCGCGGTTATAGTCTTGGACACGTCCCATCCCACCATCTCGGCGGAATCCCGATCCTTGATATACGAATAGAGTTCATGTGGCATGAATGTTTCCCGAAGCACAACCACTTGCGCCATGGACGGAAGCTGTTTGGTGCCATCCGACACCGCCGACTCGTCCTGCTTAAAATGTTTTGGAAACCAAGTGAACTCATCCAACCATCCCACAATTGTATGGCCAAAAAGAGCGTTGTCGAAGCCGATGTCCTCCACGAGGGTCGTCCAGCCCACGCGCGCGCGAATGGTCTTAGTGATCAACTCCCGGAATTTTTCCGTTTTCTCCACGGAATTCTGCCACCGATCTGAGAGGGAGGAATTTGTAAGGTATTTTTGGGATGCTACGGCTCGCACAAACCGAGGCGCGACCTTCTCGATCATCGACGGCAGCGGTTTGGTGGTAAAATTTTGCTTCCACCCCAACCCCTCGGCCTTAAGTTGCCCGGAATCGTAGGGTTTTTCAGAATTATATTTCGCCAGAATCCGACTATTTACAATTTGTCGATTTCGCCCGGCTGAAATAATGGTTTTAACCACCTCTTTCGCCATACCAACATCCTTGATGGATTTCTGCATCGGTTTGCCGGAGGGACCAATCTTCGGACTCTGGATCAAACCATCGTGGGCTACGTCAATCATACGGTCTAATAATCAGTGGCGTTTTTTGGGCCGTTTGTCACTTGACATATTTACGCCTCCAAACCCTTTTCCATTTATTTAGAGGGCACATCTCAAGGGCCAACATACATTTTGACTCTACCATGCAAGTGCAAACACGGCACTGCTCGCCGTTTACCAATTCCGGGCAGGTATTACAAATTCCCATACGTTCCCCCCACTCTTTATCCGTTACAAGCGTTTCAAAATTAAAAAACCAACCGAAAAATCTTCGCAACTGCGCCGCCGTATAGCGAAAAGGACTGTCCCATCTAAATATCATTGTATTTTCATCCAACAAAACGACGGAAGGTCGGGATTATTCACGCGCGGCTCGTCGAGATGCGCCGCTACGGAGGTATCGAAGCCCAAACGGTCGCAAGAGTTTAAACGACTATCTAAGACTCTCCGGGGAAGAATATCGTCGCGCAATTCGCTCAACGCGCGCCGACACGACGAGCATCCGCCCGATGCCTCAACGTTAAATTGACATTTGGCACAGATGTGGGCCCGCTGCTTGGCTTCCTCGGGCGAGACAAACCGCAGTTCTTTCTTCCGACGCCGAGTCTCCGCCAACCACTGCAACATTTTCCCTTTTAATGACCTATGATTGCCCCCCGCGATGGGAACGGGTGGGGGAGGATTCTGCTCCGAACACAACGACGGATTATTCTGGCAAGCCTGCTCATGAATTTCTTTTTCTGGATCACCCCGCTCCAAATTATTTACCTTTCGGTAAACTTTCACGCGCGTAATCAGGTCATTCCATCCCTTAGAACTTCTCAAAAGCGTGCCATCAGGAAGCTTAAAGACAAACCCGTTTGACGGATAAAGATTTACGTTAATACGAATCATTCTAAGTTAAGAGTGTCCGTCATGTTCGTAATGTCAATTCTCGCACCGCCCTCATAGCGGGCATTCCACCAACTGTCGTCTTCGTTTCCCTCATCCGCGTCTCCGCCTTTCATAGATGGAATTAAACCTGCGCCCTTACGAACCGCATGAACCAATAAAGTAATTGCGTCCGCATCATCGGGGGATTCCCAACTACCTCGACTCACATAATCCCGCTTGCTCTCCACTTTGGTCTTTGCCCCGGACATACGAAAACGCCGCTGGGTCAATTGCTGGGTGAGTTTGGTCATGTCAACCGAAGAATTGATTAGAAAATAACCAAACTCACCAAACGAACGCAGCGCAAACCAAAGTTCCGTAGCCATCCGGTCGTATTGCTCCTTAGCGGTATGCGTGTCTTCCAACATTATTTTTGCCTCGGAGCAACCTTCCGAATAGTTCAACGCATGAATTGCGGTGCTCCACTCATGCTTCATTAGGTCGGCCACCCCCTGACCGTGCCCCGTCCGGTCACAAGCAAAATACTCAGGCCGAATCCCGGAACGACGGCATAATTGAATTAACTGATCCTTCATCACCACCGTATCCCCTTTTTGGAGAGGAAATACCTGATTAACTTGGATCGCGATGCGGGGAGTTACCGTCTGCGTGACTGGGTCTTTGAACATTATCGTTTGACCTTGCGGATACTCCATAGATGCCGGATACTTAACCCCGGTCGCTTTCCCCCAAATCCCAAGCGCAAACGATGCCGCCGCGCCGCCTTCCAACGCCAAATCACACGCCCCACAGGGCTTCGGCGCATCCAACCATATAAATTCGCCGCGCCACCGCTGTAACATCCCCGGAGGGATGATAGTTAACTCCACCCCAGTCGGCGGATAAACTCCACGACCCATCGAGTAATACCCCGCACTCTGCCGACCGCCCGAATTTTTGGCAATTCGTTCAAGGCCCGGACGCGATTGCAGGCCCGGAAAAATCAATTTGTTTTGGACAACGTTCTCCGATTTTTCTCCGTCGAGGCGCAGCACATCCCACCCGCGCGCGGACACCCACCGATAGTGCTCGTCCGGGTCAAGGCTCGGCCACCCAAAAGGCGGTTCCGCGCGCTTTCCAACTTCGTCGGTCTGATTAGTTGGATTATACGCGCCAAAAATCTTAAACCCACCCGCTCCGCCTTCCTCCTGAATTTGTGAAAGAATATTGTCGATGTCCGACCACAAACCGCCCGGCACATTTTCAATTTCGTCAATGAAAACAAATAACCGCGACTGCGGCCCAAACACCGGATGCGGCTCGGGACGGTTTCCGCGTTTATTTCCCTGTAAGCGCCCCGCCTTTTTTGTCCGTCCCGTAGGAATCACCAGCCCGCTAATGGACGAGAGTTGATTGCGCCGATCCAACCCAATAAATAACGAGCCGATTTCTCCCGGCATTGGAAGCTTAGCCGTCTGATGTAGGCCCACCAGATGCGAAAAAAGATTCTTCTCAAGATGTTTTTCACTCGGGCCAACCACGGTGATACTAGTCCACCCCGGATCGCGAATCCATTCGAGGAACAGCCGGGCACCCAGCCCAAAACTTTTACTGCAACTCGACGCGCCCATGATCAAACCCATGGACGAAGTATCGAAAAGGTTCCAAACATCCTTGGTATATTGCGGGGCCGGAGTAAATTGTGTAGGCGTCCACAACAACTGCGCGGCTTCCTCCATCGCGTTGTTGTTAAGGAGATAATGTAAATAATGTTGGAGGGGGGGAAAGGTCTTGGCCGGATTATCGCTGTCGATCTTCAGCCCGAGACCACAGAAATCCGACACCATCGCCGCCGCGTCTCGAAGCCTGCCCTTGTGGACCGCTGACGCGACTCCCTTGGCAAATGGTTGTAGATTTTCCGGGAGCATTACAGGGGTCGTCCGCAGTCGAGGATAAGAGTCGGATCGGAGAAATGAACTAAGGGGGATGTGTGCCAATTTTTTTCTTCAAATGAAGCGCACCATAAACGAAACGCACTTAACCCCCCCTTTCGGACAAGAAGATTGTGAATTACCGTTTTTGACGCCGCATATACTCCATACGGCAATTCAACACCCCCCGGATATAGTTTCGCGGGGGGAAAATCAAAATTCATAACACTAAGGGGAGAAAACCAACCGCCCCCAACTGCGTGGAGTGCCAACAATGATATTTGAACGTCATGTTTATGTTCAGTATAAAACCCGCTTCGACGCGCATGCCGCTCCGTGATCAGCCGGGGGGTCCACCCACGATTTCGCCATCCCCGCTCCCACAATGTCACCATAGCGGCCTGTCCCGTAGGGGCGTCAATCGAACAGTCGTAAAAGGCATACACATCCATAAAATAAAAAGTGGGGACTGTGTTCTGCCGAGAGTGAGTCCCCACTGGCGGCGTTTAAAGCGGTCCCGCCCGGTTTACTCTCTAAGAAACAGTGGACCGAAACTCCCGCATTTACCATGACAAAAGGAAGCACGCCGGGGGATTGGGGGATGCCTCCCGGCGCGGACGATGAAGTTTATGGAGGAAATTAATAGCTTTTCTTACTTTTCTTCTTTTTCTTGCCTTTGCACTTGCACATAGTAACCTTTCTCCGCGTCTTCGGGATGCCTCATAAATTATTTTTGATTAAATGCAAAACCCCCTGCCGGGTAAACGGCTTTCCAAACCGATTCAAAAACCCACCGTCGTTTAAAAGCTTCGCGATAGATTCGTTGCTCATCGTCTCCCGCCAGAGCCGCATTAATTCTAAAATTGACCGCTCTTTAGCATTCTGGCCCGGAGATTTCTCCCGGCTCGAATACCCGTAGGGTTCGCCGCCCTCACAGCGCCCGGTCTGTTCTTTCTTGCGCTGCCGAGCCGCCCTAAGTTTGCGGACTAATTGTGATTTCTCCCACTCCGACAACGCACCAAGAATTTGGCGTATCAGCTTACGAGTAGGATCGCCAGCGTTTGTCGCCATGTCGATTAATAGCTCCTGATCCGTCGCAAAAACCTTAACCTCCCGCTTACGAAACTCCGTCAACAGAAACTCAGAAACCATCAAATCGCGCGCGAGGCGGTCGAGTTTTTCTACCACCACTGCCCTGACGGGAACGGGACCGAATTTTCGCAAATCAATTAAATCAAGCATGTCCGAAAAAGCCTTTCGGGCCGACGCCTCCGTATCACCACTTACCCCCGGCTCGACTGCCTCAAAAGTATCGTTTAAACTATGAGTTTTACAGAATTTTTCAATAGCGGTTCTCTGGCGCTCCAAGCCATCCCCATCCAGTTGGCCCTTGCTGCTGACGCGAATGTAACTAACAACGTTCACGGTAACACCATATCAGAACGCCGCACACTTGTCAAATTTAATCATACGCTGAAAATGGTAAAGGCGCGCCCCCGTTGTATAAAACCACTGCATCCGCACTAGTCAATGCGCGTCCGATCCAAATCGCCGTTTCATCAACCACTACGTCGGCGTTTTGCCCCATTTGAAAATCCACTGAGCTATTAGTAGCTCCCAAATGCGCGTCCGTATTAATTACACCATTGACCCAAATAAACGCACCTGCCCCATTAAAAGATGCTACCACATGGTAGCTGATATCAGGAATCACCAACACCTCCGAAACCACCCGTTCCGTATTAAAATCAGCCGTTGACTGAAGCGCAAAACTCGGCCCACCAGCCAAAAACAAACTCCACCCCCCGGTAACAAATTCTTCTTTCCCAAAAATACTACCATCAAAAATTGATTTAACCCTAATCCAAGTCGAAAAAGAAAAATGGCCTTCGCTCGTCCCAAAATCAGAACTTGGGTTTGATAAATAATCGTTTGCGGTATTGGGAAAATCAGCCGCATTATTTAATGCCCCCGCAATTCCGGGAACCGTTCCATTTTGCGTCAGATCGTAGTTATTAACGCTGTCTAGCCGCAAGCCGGATGATTCGTCTAACATCCAATATGCCGTTAAACCAGACAATAAACCATTCGGCTCAGGTTCCCCCAATATTGATTCTCCTATTTTTCGCCACAGGGTATAAACCAAATCCCCACATCCACGACATTCGCCCTCAATGGCCAGCCACTTCACGAGCAAATTCCATTCGTTATCTCCCGGTGAAGGAAAACCACCTCGACGCCGCAACACCTTCACCAAGAGATTCATAAACGAATCGCCGGACGCCGGATCATTTTCATCATCGGTGCCAGTTTTGATTGCCTCCAAATACTTTCGCAAAAGATCGTGCGCGAGGTCTCCGGGAGCCGGAATTCCGCCAGCATCTTCTAAGAGTTTCCAAAGAATATTGTAGATACTATCCATAATTATTCGATACTAAAAACCGCAGTTCGGCTCACCAGTTCATTCAGGGCATCGTCACTCGGACACCGGCTGCCATACACCGACCACGACAAGCCATTCTTACGAGCAAATACCAAAATTTCGCGCACCGGAACGTAATTTATATAGCCCCGACCAACCAAACCCCCTACCAAAATTCCCACGACTTTATCTTTATAAAAGACCGGACCTCCGCTACCCCCATAAAACGCCGAAAAAGTTCCTTGATCAGTCGGATGCCTCCAAGGCCATGCCGGATCGTCGGGACGGACTCCCACCTGCGAAAGAATTCCAGAAGAAACGCTCCCATCGAACTCCGCCCCAAGAACATTACCCACATGCGTCAGTCGCACGCCCACCGGAAGAATACCACCCCCAAACTTAGCCGCTCGAAAAAAACCAGCCGGGCAATCCACCCAAAGTAACGCAATGTCCCGCTCTGCATCACGCGCAATTAACCGTGCCCTAAAAGAAATTTCTCCAACTTTTCGTCCCTCTGTGCGGATAAATCGTTTTACCACGACTTCCGAACTTTTATCCACCACATGATTAGCGGTCCAGATAAAAACACGCGACCCCCGCTCGATCACCACTCCACTTCCCTGTCCGTCACTTGCGACAACCAACGCCGTCGATTCCTGCATGCGCGCGTAAGAATCCCGCTCCGAAAGGCGCTGGTATTGCACGGACCCTGCTACCAGCAGCCCGGCCACGATCCATGCGAAAATTCTCTTCATCATAAAACAGTGCGCCGTTTTCTACCGGGCGGCGAGTATCGAACTCTACGACGTTTAGGACGACGCCGAACAACAATGGCCTCGTCGGTATCGATTGGGCCGTCTTGGTCGTAAAATATCCCGAGATTAAAATCTCCGGCTTTCATCGTGCGTAAAACCTCACAAATTCCTGCGCATTCCATCGGTCCGCTTCCCGGCCCGCAATGGTGGCTAGGCCCTCCAATTTTTCACGCTCGTCAAAAGCATTATGGACCACGGATGTGCCATTCCATTGCGGATGACACGGACACGCCAGCGTGAGCGCGTGAGGAAACCAATCGTTGATCGGATAGATATGATTCATTTAATCCATCGCCAATGCGTAAGCCGTGATATTCGGCGAAGTTCCCAAAAGCAACGTAGGAACTCTAAATCGCATCCATGAAGCCGGGGCCGGGTTCCCCGTAAAAAAGACGATTGTTGCAATCCCATTTGCTACGCTTGTGTGGGTCAGAATCGTAACCCAATTTGTCCCGTCCAAGCTGATCTCCAAAACCACCGACCACGCAACCGGCACCCCACTAGGAACTACTATTTGCATCGAATACTGATTTTGCGGTGAAAGCGACATGTCCAATGGAGTCCCAACTCCGGTCGTCGAAAAATTTTCTGCCATTATTTGATATGCCATAACTTTATACTTCTTCCCATTCTACGGTTACATAGACACGATTGTCTACATCACTCGCTGTTACTTGCTCCATAATCAACCCCTCATCTCCGGTTAAACGAACGGAACCCGCACGATCGTTTGCGAGCCACTCCCAATCAATACCGGCCCCGGTTCCCGCAGCCGGAGCCGCCGCTACCGCCGACGGTCCCGATAAAAGATATTGTGCCGCTTCGGCACCAAACGTCACCGCCCCAGTTCGGATTTCTAAAGAGGCATTGGCTGCCGCCGTATCCATCTTTGGAACATCCGCCGCCGCCACCAGCGTGCCGCCCGCTACCGTCGTCGCGCGTTTCCATCCAAACGTAAACGCCACACCCGCCGCCGAATGATGTGTAGTTACTCGAATCCTAATTAGATAAGCATCCGCATTTGCCCCCTGCTTCCGCAAGCCCATTAAATTAGTCAAGGCGGTCGCATTGGCCGGAGTAAGAATTACAGAAATTTGATACCGTTTTGGTGTAGAATTCCTTCTCCAATCATCCGCAACCAAAACAGTAGACGCCCGTAATTGTGCATCCGTTAGGGGGCCAGAAACTGGCACCGCCGATTGATCCGAAGCAATAACGATCGGAGAACTACCGGCCATGGTTTTTTGACCCAAGGTTGGTGTGCGCGCGGTAAACGTCGCCTCCGAAAGACGTGAAGAAAGTTGAACATCTAACTGTAAATCAAGAGTATCTCGAATGGCGTCAAGAGTAGTTTCAGTCGCTGCTCCGGCGGGGAGTGGGAGTGAACCCGCTGAAATGGGCTGAGTAACGGCTGATCCGTCTACTTTCACCGCACCGGCTGCGGAAACCGTTGCACGTTGCCCACGAGTGGTCGAATCCTCAAACACAAAAACTTGTGCCCGTTTCGCATCGATACGAGCCGCCGCTACATCATTCTCAGCCAAAGACACCCCAGCGACTTCATCAAAAACATATCCGCCCGGCGCGATTTTGGAGGATTCCATCGCAAACGCAGAACCATCCGTCGTCCAATTAGCATCACTTGTGGAAACCGGGCTTGCTCGAAGCTGTGCATCGGTTAAAAACGAACCACTAACCGGCTGAGTAAAACTCGAACCGTCCACCGATTGAATTCCACTCGGAAGATTGCGAACGACCAATCCATTATCACCCGCAATCGGGTCAGAATTAATAACTGTCGCAAGGGCCGCCCCCACCCCGTCTTGCAGCCGAGTTGGCACGGCGCTCGCACGAAGCTGGGCATCAGTTAAAGGACCGGAGACGGGAACCGGAGTGGCACGTAATTCCGCATCTGTTAGCCCGCTTCCACCCGGAGGCAGTTCAACCGGAACCCGCGTCGCACGTAATTGTGCATCAGTTAAAGGCCCGGATACGGCCTGAGTCCCGCACGGAATGTTACGAACCACCAACCCCCGGTCAGAATCCAGCGGACATGTCGTAATAACTTTCGCGCGCGTGTCCGTATCCCCGTCTTTAATCTCCACCGCGCCGATTTCAATATCAGAAACCGTGAGAGTTACCGTATCTCCCCCCGCTCCCAAGCCTACTATCTCTTTCAGCCGGCCAAGAATCTTCTTAAGAAGATTATGCTCCCCGTCCCCGCACCTATACTCTGTTTCGTAATCGCAAGCCATTTTTAACCCACTGTTTAAACCGCAACCACCAACCCACTTTTTTGTCCACTTTTTTGTCCGCTTTTTTGCCCACCCGCAAGTATAGGACGTTTATTTTAACCCGCTCTCGCAGAAAAAGAATCATATCGGGTGATCCCATTGAAACTTCAGCGCCAAGTCAACGGTAATTGCGGGCGACCACGACATTTCATCGGGACGAACTTTAAACGAGTCTACGCGCTCTAACAAAGCCACCCCACCAACTGCCAAGCCGTCCATGCCAAATTCAGAGCAAAAATATCTCGAATCCGACCGGCGCGGTTTAATCCCGCAAACAAAACAAATCACGCCCCAATAATCATATGGCGTGCCAAGTTCAGACTCACAAAAGACTCGAACCGCCGCCGAATCAATTGGAACGCCGAGTTTAAACACAAAGGGCGTCACTCCCTTAGTGGATTTCAACGTAGTTTTACGCACCCCCTTGAACGGATACGCCTCATACACAATGCCGTCCTCAAACGCGATGGATACGTGCGCATATTTCGACCGGGAGAACCACCTAATTAAGGCGGCTCCAAACCCCTTACCGCGATAAAAATAAAGTCTCACGAACCTAGAATTTTCTTTTTCAACTGGTCGCGAGTTGGCACCCAACCGTGCTCCACCGCCCGCAGAAGATTCATCTGTCGCTTTGCCTTAGCGGGAGTCGTAGCCTTGGCTTTTACTCCGTGGGGGGACGCGACTCGCACCCTACCGCCGCCAATGGGTTTTGTTTTGTAAGGCATTGTTTATCTCCGTGTTGAAGAACCGCATGAGTCATATCCACTGTCCAACCAAATTTCACCCCTTCAATGTAGGGCATAAGATCAACAATATTGTCCGCAGGCAGATCGCTCATACATAAAAACAGTGCGCTATTTTGGACCAAAATGCGATGCGTAAGTTTGCGCTAAAGCGTCCTCCAAGCCCACCTGCGGTTGCCACCCCAAATCAAAAATTTTAGAGTTGTCCAATAATTTTTGCGGTGTTCCTGCGGGTTGGCTCGCGTCAAACTGAATGACTCCTTGATAGCCCACGGCGCGCGCGATAAAATGTGCGATTTCATTTATGGAAAATTCCCGGCCGCTTCCGGTATTGATCGGCTCCGGGGCGTCGTAATCCTGCATCACCCGAAGTAACGCACGCGCCAGATCATCAGAATAAAGTAATTCCCGCCGCGCCGTGCCCTCCCCCCATACAGTAAACGCCGGATCGCCCCGTAATTTCGCGTCATGCATCCGAGCCATCATGCCGGGAATAATATGCCCCGCCTCGCCGTCAAAAGTATCGTTTGGTCCAAAAAGATTACACGGCATTGCTGATACGAATTTACGCCCCCGCTCTCGGTAAAAATACTCACACAAAACCACTCCCGCGATTTTTGCTATCGCATACCCTCGATTTGTTTCTTCCAGCCGCCCTGACATTAAATATTCTTCCTTAATTGGTTGGCGGCAGTTTCTAGGATAAAGACAATTTGATCCCAGAAAAATCAATTTCTTTGCGCCATACGCCGCCGCGTTAAGAATTACATTCTGCTGTATCGCGAGGTTCTCACAAAGAAAATCCACCTGATGCGCGGCGTTATCTTTAATGCCCCCCACACGCGCCGCACACATGAAAACATACTCCGGGCGATACACCGAAAAAAACCATTTTACCACAACTGGATCAGTGAGGTCCATCTCCTGTCGAGTCGCGGTAATCAGATGCTCGTGCCCTAATGACGCAAGCAACCGGACGAGCGCACTGCCCACGAGACCCCGGTGGCCTGCAATAAATATTTTAGATTGAATATTCATTTCTTAATTCGACTTGCTTGAAATTGAATATTCATCTAGGAATACAAATCAACTCGTGTAGATTCGCATCATATCGGCGAACTTCCCGGCAATTATATTGAGACAAATGGCCTAGAATTGACCCGGCGGTAAACCCCAACGGCGCAAGGGCGGCGGTAAACACTTCGACATGAATGACTGGCTTGTATTTTGCAATTAAATCTTTTGCTCCCGCCAACACCAGTGGCTCCCAACCTTCCGCGTCGATCTTTAAAAAATCCACCCGCGAGAATCCCAGGCGGTCCAGCGCGACTGTGCGATGAAAACCATCTCGAACCAGGGGCCGTCCACCGAGATGCCATTGTGCCCGCTCGCATGCCTCCGGCCCAGTCGAGCATTGATACAACTCATCTGAACCCACTGCCGCCTGATAGCAATGGGCCTCGGGGCAATTATGCACCAAACAGAAAAACGCATCAGATTGAGGTTCAAATGCATATACCTCGCATCCCCGGAGCAAAAACATATGAGTTGTGTCTCCGATAAACGCCCCCACGTCAATGACGACCTGCCCCGGCACTAGCGCCCGGACCTCCGGCAAGCCGGTAAAATCATCGTCCCAATCCAACCGGCCCGCCCGCAGGGCCGATGCCGATCCCCCAAGATCGTCTGCCAAAACAATCTTTCCCGTCTCGCCGATTGGTGTGGTCTTAGGGATTTGCATGTTTAAACACCACATGGTCTTGTATGAGACCGTGCAATACCGCTGCGGTCTTTACCGAATGTATCATCACCCGCCCGTAGAGCCGCACCAACTTCGACATCTCCGCGAACCCACGCTCGCTGGCCGTTTCAAAACTCGCCCCAGTGAAAAAACTGAGGTGCGGATGCCCACTGCCGCACGCAAGCTGAAGCATGTAATGGTCAATGCACTCGGTGGGAAACGGCATCGGCCAGTCCTCCGGGTTTTGCCGGGTATGATACGACGTGGGCAACTGGCAATCCAGCATCGCCCGGATACTTTTTCTCGATAAGAAGTATGGCGGCTGACAAGCCAACTTTGGCAACAATGACGGCGCAGGATTTGTGTCCACTACCTCATTGGACCAGATCGTATCTGGCGATTCATAACAATACCGAGGAATCTCCGGCGACAGGCAAACTGAGTCCGCGTCGTGGAAAAGAAAATGCGCGTGCGGGAACTTCAGCATCAGTTCGAGAAATTTCCGATGCCGCTCCAGGGTCTGCGGCCCGATCCAGCCTTTCAGGCCGTCTGAAAGACAAATACAGCCCGGCATCTGCATGATCGGCGCATCGACGGGTGAAAATATCGCTACCGGGCACTCATGGTGCCGATAGATCGGAAGGTTGTGCTCGACTTGGTGCGCGTCTCCTGCGTAGGCCGAAACCACTACGAGTGTGTTGGGATTCATGGATGCTCCTGCGCATAGGCCCGATGATGCGCCAGCAATCGGTGTAGGTGATCCGAGGATTTTACCGGATGCACAAACACCCGGCCATGATATCGAACTCGGCCCGACATTTCACCCCACGACTCCCCCCATGGCTCCCCCATGCGATTGACCTTTGTCCACGGTTCTCCCGCCTCTAAAAAATTTTTATGAAAAATCCCGGCTTCACACACTAATTGCAACATATAGTGATCAATATACGGCGTAATAGGATGGATAACGATCCGATCTGCCACCCCCACCATTCGCTGTATCAACGCTCGGCTTAAAAAATACGGGGGCTGCATGGCAATCTTTGGTAATGACGACGCATGTGGTCGCGGCTCAACTACTTCATTTGACCACACCACATCCGGGGAATCATAAACATACCTAGGAATTTCTGCGGATAAACACATCGAGTCCGAATCGTTAAACAGAAAATATTTGTGCGGATAGGTCAGCAATATCTCTAAATATTTGCGTTGCCGATCCAAGGAGTCCTGACCAATATACGCGCGTTTTCCAGCATGACGACAATCCCATCCCGGCAGGTCCACGGGAGAATCTTCGGGAGAAAATATCACTACGGGCGTCTGATGATGAACGTATGCCTCGATATTCCCCGTCACTTGACCAACATCGCCCGCATAACAAGAAACTGCCACTAACGTATCGGGATTCACCGGGCGATTTGAATTTGAAACTGTTGAAAACCGTCTGACTCCGGGACCACCACCGATGCGACTTCCCGCCACTCGGCCCCAAGGGAGGACGCGCGCTGTATAATCACTACGCCGGACTGCATCTCCAAACGAAAAAAATTATGAACATCCGAGCGGTTCACATAAAATACCGAGCAAAACACCTCGACGCCGTCCCGCCAGCCGGAAATCTCCACCGCTCGGCCCCGGTAGAGTAGCGGAGGATCGGTAGGCAGACTTTCAATCCCGGCTGTATTCACGGCGGTGAGCGAAAAATATGTGCCCGCATCCACGCCGCTTAACTCCCCCGTCGTGCCGGTGAAAGACGCGATCCACACATTATTCGCGTAAAGCCGGTATTCCAAAAGGTCCGGCTCCGTGTTAGCGCGCCATGAAAAGCCTACCGTGTCGGCCCGAACCATTAAAATGGAACAAATTAGTAGTATCTTAGCAATTAGCTTTTTCATAAATTGGTCGTGGGTGCCGTCGCTCAATTACGGCATCCCCCGGAACGCATCCGGTGCGCTAGCATTTGCGCCAACCCACGATAAAATTGGTCGTCAGAGAAGGCCCGCCCCACGTCGCGGGGGATGGAGTCGAACCATCCGCCTCTTGGTTATGAGCCAAACGAGCTACCGCTGCTCCATCCCGCATAATAGCCCGCACCTAAACTCGCTCATTACAAACGGTGGGCGGGCCATAAATTACTTCGACACGGACACACGCCGCTTCGATTTGACAAGCGGTCGTTCCGCCAATGGAATCGACGGAGATACCGCTTCACGCACAACCGCCGACCGAACCGAAACCGTGCGGACGCTGATCTTCAAATCCAACGAGGCATCCGGGTTGGTCGCCCCCTCAGCTTCAAAAATAATTTGATCGTGCGTGTCGCCGAGTTGCCATAACCTAAGAACTCCGGCCACATGCCGCAATGTCTCCACGAATCTTTCGTTGTTCGTATCAACCGATCCTGAAGACACGCCTAGGGCATTAGCTTTCGCTAAAATCTCATCCGCCACGTCGGCGAGCCGTCCCCCCGATATAATTTTCCAGTCGGCCATAATTAACTTTTTGAAGACTCTACCGAAACGTTTGTTTCGACTACGAGCGCGCTTTTGAGGATGTAATGTCCAACCACACGAGTCTCGCCAATTACCGCCGCATCCGAAGCGTCAGTGTGCGCACTTAAAAATTCATCTTCCGTGCCTTCGTCCTCCTTGGTGACAAATAACTCCTTTGGAAAACTATATTTCGCCATAATTAGACTTTGTTTTCATCGACCCATTTATCGACTGCCGCCTTTTTCTTCGGATTCGCCCGAAAGAAAAAGTAGCTCACCACGCCGCCAATGACGGCACCAACACCAAACGCAATTACAAGCTCCATAACAAAGAAACAGTGGACTGGATTGCGGCAATTGGCCACATTAAAATTTTTATTTTTTCCTTCGCCCGCGTGGAGTTGATGAACAAATCCTTGGTCCACGACTCTTGGTTCCCCGCACAGTTGCACTGAACTTGGCAGCTTTGTTCGCTCATATTTTTATTGGATGATTACGACTTTCGATCCGGGAGGCAGGACTACCCAGTGGTCGGTATCGAATCGACGACCCGCCCCGGCTTGTTTTGGCCCACACGCATGCCTGCGCATGTATACAAAGCGGATCGCCACACTGGCGAATCGACCAGAGCCGACATATTACCAGAAAAATATTCGGCTGTCAAGTGTTCCAACCTTTATATTTCGTGTAGGCGGCTCATGCTTGGTCCTACGGCGAAACGCGGTAGGACCATGCGACGTTTTCACACGCGCGCAAATACTTACGCCGCGAAAGACATTTTTCTTCCCACACTCTCGTGCCGGGCCGTCCGTTCCATCGTTGGAACGTGTAGCGCCGGAAAGTCAGACCGAAAATTTTGACCGCTTCCAAAACCAAGCAGGCTTTATCGCCAAAAGGATTAAGCCAACCGTCGAGCGGATAGGGGATTTCTGTGCGTGCGTATTTCATAAAATAGTTGCCATATTTTTGACCAAATTACACCAACACCCCTCGATGTCAAATTTTTATATTTTTCGATCCCGATTTTTTGTATCTCGAAAGGGTCAATAAGCAAAGACGCCGGGATTACGGTCACTCTAAGCCGAGTTCATATCGCGGTTTGGCTACAGTCCGCCTAATTGCGCTTCTGAATCCCCACCGTCGCGAATTCGGTCCCACTCGAGCGGCGTCATAGAAGTAGTGGACCGCGCCGAGCGGTTTTACCACTTCGATCTCGATTTTTCGTATCTCGAAACTGTCACTGAGCGAAGATGCCCCGGCAAAAACCCCCGAAGGCACTTTCAAAATTGCGGATCGGGCTATTTTGGCGGAAGTCGTTGAGTATCAGGACGTTACGACGAATCGGCGATTCGTCGGACAGCCGTTCTGAAGAAGGGGTTGCGGATTTTTGGCTTGACGCCGGAACGCCCTAATGGCGTTTGGCGGGACGTTAACGTTAACGTTATAAAGCTCGCCGGGACTCGGATCGCCCTTTCGCTTACGGGCACCCCGGACGTAGGACATAAATTAAGTAAATCCCCTAGTTTTCCTTCCGTAGATATTCATGTCGAATTATTTGACTGTTTAAACAGTTTATGCGATAGTGCGGTATGAAAAAGATATCACAATACACTGACAGCGGAGGGGGTAACGGAGTAATTGACTATCCAGTGAACGAATACGTGGTGCTGGGAAATCGGCTATTTCGTAAAATTGGAATGCAAAAAGTGCCGGTTCAGTGTCACTGGTTTACTAACAAGGAAGGCTCCTGTTTAATGGACCAGTGGGGTTTCACGCATCAGATTGACTATCCGGTGAACGATTTGACAACGTTTAAACCATCTGATAATATAACAATATGACATACAACCAAGCTGAAAAACTCGGAAACCGCCAAGATTTTATTCGCGAGTATGCTGCCGCCATGAAGGCGGATTGCGACTCGGGCAAGCACGCCTACATTATCCCGGCAGATGGATGGGAAGGGCTTGCGGCCCGGATGGTAGCGTCGATTCTTGTTGGACGGGCGCACGTTTCGGACGTTGCGAAGAAAATCGCCAAGAAGTTTGGGGCTAGGCCAACCGTGGCCGGGGTCACCGAATTGCTAAAGGGCCTGCCGGAAGCGGGCGGGCGGTAAAATAAATTTGACAACCCAATCAAAAAAAATCTACTGAAAGGATCAAATGAAAATCGAAATTACAGGCGCGATGGTGAATATCCACAAAGAGGAATCGGACAAACGGTTCAAAAACGATTCGCAGTTCTTTTATGCGTTGCGTAACGCACTTCGGGCGCAAGGCCGCGATGAGCGGAGCGCGGGCCTGTATTGCATGCATGACCGCAATAGGAATGGGTCTGTAAATTTTCGATGTGGTCGCGCATACAATAAGGATGGGTCTGTAAATTTTCGATTGGAACGGCAATAATAAAAATTTGACAACGTTTAAACAATCTGATACTATAACAATATGACATACAACCAAGCAATCGAAAAACTCGGAAACCGTGAGCAGAAAAAGATCGCTAACAATACCTACCTTTGCCGAAGGCAGGATGGGGCAGTGGCGGTCCGGCTGCATGCGACAGACATCCTGACCTTCCGGCCTGATGGTAGTGTGGTTCTTACCACTGGCGGCTGGCGTTCGGTGACCACCAAGGCGCGCTTGAACGCCTACTGCCCCATCGGGCGCGGGATTGGCCAACGGGCCGGCGTGTGGTATCACGGCTCAACTAAGGTTGAAATGATGGAAGGCGACCGCATCAATGAAGCCACGGGCGCAGTTTGGCGCACGGACGGCACCGTGGTGCTTTAATTGGCTCGGCCATATTACTGAAAGGATCAAATGAAAATTGAAATTATAGGCGCGAGGGTGATTGTCCGCAAAGAGGAATCGGACAAACGGTTCCGAAGTGATTCGCAGTTCTTCTATGCGCTGCGCAACGCATTGCGCGCGCAAGGCCGCGACGTGATTAAGAAGCTGATGGCCAAGGATGGTCACATGGTCAGCGCGGGTGTTTACTACATCCGCGACCGCAAAGGCGCGTATGCAATTCATGACCAAAACTATCAGATTGCTAGCGCGGCAGAAGACTTTAATAAGGATGGATTCGTAAATCTCAGACTTGAGCGATTGTCGGCATGAAAGAATCACAATACACTGATAAATATTTTATTCGGGACGGCATTCAAATCGCAATGATCGTCGATGAAGTGGCGCGCGATTACGCCCGGTGTTCGGCTTCGGATGCGGTAAAGGCGAGCTATGATGCGGCCCGGCAATCCGCAAGTGCGGTTCTATAGTCCGACTTGTCCCAACCCCCGAAACTTAGCCCGGCCTGAGAAGCCGGGCTTTTTGCTGTCCGTAAAATTCATCGTGTGGTCAACTTCCCAAAACTTAGTGGTCATCATTATCATGAGGATTATCAACCGGCTCGGGGTTCGATTTCTTCGCGGAATCAATAATTGCCTGCCCTACCTGAAGCTGGGCATCAAAAAGTTGTGCTCGCGGCGTGTTGCTCGCCCCGGCCTTGCGCATCGCCTCGGCAATCTTAACATGCATTTCGCCTGCCGCAATAGTTCCCTCTGCCCCTTCGTTGCGTTTTGCCCGGTCTTGGGCCGTGTCGGATAAAGCTAAATAACTTAAAGCATGGGCTTTCTCAATTGCGCTCGCCAAGTCGGCTAATGCCCTTGTAACTAATTTAGGATATATCACGCCGTTCTTATCAGGATGAAAAAACAAATAGTCATCCACCTCTTTTGGTGTAAGGGCCATGAGTTTTGAAACAACTTTCTCGACAAACATACGAAAGCGATGCGCTTGGACAAAGTTCATCGCCCGATTTATACTGCGCTCAATATCACCGGGCTTACTGGATTTTTTCAATTCAAGGATGCCCTTAAGCTTATCGTTCCATGAATCTTCATCCGCGATACGCAGCACGTCCAGAGCGCGCACGCCTAGCGCATGGGCGGTGCGTTCGAGGTCGCCCGTAAACGCCGCATAAAGCAAAAATGCGTTCTCGCGATCCACTGGCAATTCTTCATTCATTGCGCTTCGCTCCATTTTTGGCCCACCAGTCCGCGCGCTTTTTGTACCGCATATTTGCCCGCGCTTTGCGCTCCAACTCCCGAACCTCGGGCCGCATATTCTCGAAAAGTTTATCTGCCGGAATTTTCTTCACACGAAACAGTGCATCCATCAGGGCGAATCGGCGATCCGAAAATAGACGGCATGGCGGTTCGGCGCATCGAAAATCATCACGAAAAATAGCCCAGCGCAGCGCCCAATAATAAGCACATATAGACATTAAAGTGGTCTTTCCGGTCCTGTAATCCTTTTCTTACAAGAAAAATAATAAATATGGGGTGGGGAAAAACACGGCCCCTAGAGGTGGAAACCTCGAAATGTGGTGGATGTAGACGTTAGCCAGCAATTTGTAATATCCCATCGCTGTAAGTGGCTCGGCGACAAGGCGATCCAACGAAAAATCGTAAAACGGAAAGTCTTGCCGGTGGGCAATATATACCCGTATACAGGAATGTGAAAATACTTGTGGCGCTTTTGTCTAACCGGCTCCACTGTTTCTTTGATATGGCGAACCGGCGAAAAGTCAAATCCGGCGGCACGGCGGCACGGCGAAAAGTCGGCTATTTTGCGGACCAGAAACAAATCCACCCGTGCGCGTGCAAAAGTTACAACGGCGGCGGACAATGCTACAATTGTTTAAATGGCGCTCATAGGTTATGTCCCGGTTGTAAACGCCCTAACGCCAAGCACCTCGGGCTTAGAATTGTTGCGACTTGACAACCGTGATATAATGATCCCAATGAAAATTAAAATACTTACAAAAGACAGATCGGGATACGAAGTAGACCTTGCCACCGGCAGTCGGTGTTTTCGTATCGTTTCCGCCACGACTCACGGTGCCTTCTGCGTGCCCCAAGATTATGCAGGACCGTGGGAGGGTGAATGGTTTTGCACCGCTCGAATTGTTGCGACTTGACAGCCATGGTATAATGGTTGTAATGAAAATTGAAAAAGAGTATGATCGTCACTCCTACGAAGTTCAACAACAGGGTGAAAACGGGAAGTGGTATCGGCTGGTGTCCAGCGACCGAATTGAAAACGGGAACGATAAAGAAATGGTTCAGATCGCTCTCGAAAATGCCGCCAAGCAAATCAGTTGGGCGCGGGCGATGAAAACTTTGAAAAAATCATAATGAGCCAAAACATAAAAGAAGTTCTCGATTGTTATCTCGCCGCTCGTAAAAATCTTTTAGATTTAGTGGAGGCATTGCCGGCATACGTATCTGAAAAAAACTGCCCGCTTCGCTCGGATCATTGGGCACTTTCGAATCAGCTTTTTGGAGTGGGGAGCTATGGTTGGGCATGTAAATTTTGCGGAGAGACCCACGACACATGAGCAGAATTGCAAAAGACCCGGCCCTATCCGCCCTCGCGGTGGAACTAAAGACTACCAAATTTAGCGACGCCCCGGACCTTGAAGAAGTCATCCGCGAGCGATTTGTGGAACTAGCTCGTGGGCATGGCGAATATCCTTTTCGTCTGGTTTATCAGATGCCCGATTTCAAAACGTGGGTGGTTCGGCTATACCTTGGCGGCGCAGTCCGCACCATCGGCTTTTCTGCTCGTTTAACTGATGCATGCCGATACGCCGACATGGCTGCGCTTCGGTTCTGGAAATACCGGGTGCGGGGAGCGTCCGAGCCGGTGGATGCCAATCTCAATTTCGACGTGGCTCAGGCAAAATATGACAGCACGGAGGAAATTGAGGCCGCATATTTATTAGACCGAATTGAAAATTACTTACTGTCATCCGGCGCGCTCGGCGACCCCAAACAATCTGAAATTGACCGGCAGCGCAACCGAAAAGCGCGCGATGCTCGCAGGACCGTGCGCCATGACCTGCACGCGCTGATCGACGGGTTGAATGAAAAACTAGACTTGATCGACGCGCGGCTAAAACATATCGAGGATGGGGTTTGTAAAAAGCAAATAAATCCTGAGTGGGTTAGGTCTGAGTGGGATGTTTGTTTTGAGCCTCGCGGAAGGGATTTTAAACACGAGCCAAATCCGGCGTGGCGCGATCCCCTGCCGGGTGAGGTTACGGGCGCAGTTTTTTCGCCTGCGGGGGAAATAAGATTAGTGCCCTTCAATGTGTGGGTGATTCCTGACCACTATATTACTCTTCATGTGCCCGCGCGGATTGTGAATGGTTTGGAAATTCTAACCCCGGAAGCGCATGAGATGATCTGGAAATACCGGGTGCGGGGAGCGTCCGAGCCGGTGGATGCCAATCTCAATTTCGACGTGGCTCAGGCAAAATATGACAGCACGGAGGAAATTGACCGCGCTCGTAAAGATGAGCGCGCAATGGAAGGCGAAATTCGCGGCGTGCAATCCGGTCCCGTGCCCGAAGAAGTAAAAGTAGTCGCGCAAGACGTAATTACTACGTTGGAAAATCTTTTTTCGTCATCGCCTATTGATAACTCGCCGAAATCATGATTTAATACGTCTATGAGAATTTTAAAGAAACATATTCAAAAACTAAATTCCATTCTTGATTCGGGCTTGATCAGAGGGTCCGGCAGTAAAGCCAAGCCGGGAAATATCTGCGTTGAGCAGGCGGTTTGTATCGCGCTTGGTTACAAATTCTCCGACAATCCACCGTGCGTCTCGCGCGCTTTTCGTTCTCTGAAAATGCGGCTGAATGATTGCTCTGGTTGGTCGTCTAATAAAGCGCGGGCCGAAGGATTGCGAAAACTCGCTGTCGTGCAAATTGGTTCTCGCGGCGCGTTGGATGATCAGGAATTTACCCGGCGAGTCACCGAAGCTACAATCCAACAAATTATCCCTCGTGCGCTTCGTAATGCTGCAAAAGTTTGTCCGCGCTATGCTGAACGGCTTGAAGCGGCGGCTGTTCGTTGCATGCAGGAAGGCACGCGGAAGGCGGCACTTGCGGCTAAAGAAATCGCCGGTCGCGCCGCCACCACCGCCAACGTTGCCGCCACCACCGCCGCCAACGCCAGCTACGCCGCCACCGCCGCCGCCAACGCCGCCGCCACCACTGCCGATGCCGCCCGCTACGCCGTCAACGCCGCCAACGCCGCCGCTGACTGCGCCGCCGACTGCGCCCACGCCGCCAACGCCGCCGCCGCTGCCGATGCCGCCGCCAGCGCCGCCCACGCCGCCGATGCCGCCACCACTGCCGCCGCCGACCGCGCCCACGCCGCCCATGCCGCCGCCGCCACTGCCGTTGCCGCCCGCGACGCCGTGAACGCCCCCGACGTCGCCGCCACTGAACGCGCGCAGA
>Ga0184637_10000056_pt1 | contig 68943 bp, 69 predicted proteins | sample PLM3_127_b2_FD_133143 | JGI IMG/M metagenome (GOLD analysis project Ga0184637, IMG submission 133143) | Groundwater sediment microbial communities from an aquifer in East River, Colorado, USA - PLM3_127_b2 | ecosystem: Environmental > Terrestrial > Soil > Riparian zone | place: USA: East River...
ATCCGCCGCGCCGACCACATCATCGACATCGGGCCGGGCGCCGGCAAGCGCGGCGGACGGCTCGTCGCGCAGGGCAGCGTCGGCCCGCTCGCGCTGCACGACGATTCGGTGACGGGGCGTTTTCTCGCGCAGCCGCTGGTGCATCCGCTGCAGTCACGCCGAGGCGTTGCAGCGTTGTCGAAAGAGTCGATGAACGCTGCGCAGTCGATCAGGATCAGGGGGGCGAGCCTGCACAATCTCCAGCACCTGGAGCTGGCGGTGCCGCTGCGCCGACTGGTCGCCGTCACCGGCGTCAGCGGTTCGGGCAAGTCGACGCTCGCACGCGATGTGCTGCTCGCGAACCTGCAGTTCATCAACCAGCGCGGCGGTCAGCCGAGCTGGCATGGATGCGAGGGCATCGACGGCTGGCAGGCGATCGACCGCGTGCTCGAGGTCGACCAGACGCCGATCGGCAAGACACCGCGCTCGTGCCCCGCCACGTACATCGGCTTCTGGGACCCGATTCGCAAGCTGTTCGCCGAAACCCTCGAAGCCAGGGCGCGCGGCTACGCGCCGGCGCGCTTCAGCTTCAATACCGGCGACGGACGCTGCGCGACTTGCGAGGGCCAGGGCTTGTGCACGATCGAGATGAGCTTTCTGCCCGACGTGAAGGTGCCTTGCGACGCCTGCCACGGCCTACGTTTCAACGCCGAGACGCTCGCGGTGAGCTGGCGCGGCAAGAACATCGGCGATGTGCTGCGCATGGAGGTCGACGAGGCGGTCGAGTTCTTCGCGTCGATGCCAGCCATCGCGCACCCGCTGCAGTTGCTGAAGGATGTCGGGCTCGGCTACCTGACGCTCGGCCAACCCTCACCGACGCTCAGCGGCGGCGAGGCGCAGCGCATCAAGCTGGTGAGTGAGCTCGTCAAGGTGCGCGACGACGTTACGCGCCGCGGCCAGAAGGCACCGCACACGCTGTACGTGCTGGATGAACCGACGGTGGGCCTGCACATGGCCGATGTCGAGAAGCTGATTCGCGTGCTGCACCGTCTCGTCGACGGGGGCCACAGCGTGGTCGTCATCGAGCACGACCTCGACGTGATCGCGGAGGCGGACTGGGTCATCGACCTCGGGCCGGAAGGCGGCGCGGGGGGAGGTCGACTGATCGTCGCCGGCACGCCCGAGGCGCTGCTCGAGGTCGGCGCGAGCCACACCGGGCGCGCACTCGCGCCGGTGCTCGCGCGCGGTCAGGCGTCGAAACGGCTCGCCGTGGCCTGAGTTGCCGCGCCCGTCGTCAGGAGCGCTTCGGGTGAAGCAGCCGCAGGGCTCGCTCGTGCATCGCCTGCGCATCATCGGCGTCCCCGCATCGCTCGAGAAGGTCGCCCAGTCGCATCAACACGGCGGCATGCAATGCGTTCGTGCCGGTGCTGCCGAGCAGCCGAACCGCTTCGAAGCTGTAGTCGCGCACGCGCTCGCGCGCGACGTGCGCCAGATGGGTTTCGCCGAGGTGTTCATGTCGAATGGCGACCGCGAGCGCGGCGCTCGCCATCTCGCAAAGCACTTCGAGCCCCATTTCCCTTTGCCCGAGGGTGCGCGCGCGTCGCAATCCCTGTCGCAGATGCCACTCGGCCTGCGCGGGGTCGCCGGCGGCCTGGTAGCAATGGGCCACCTCGGCCAGCGCGCGATTCCAGCCGTCAGAGTCGCCCGATGCGTCGGCGCTCTCGAGCGAGCGCAACGCCAGACGCAATGAAGGTGGGGTCGAATCGCTGCTCAAGGCGGGCTCGGTTGCGGCTGGCGCCGGAAGATGCGCTGGATCCATTTGACATCGCCCTCCGGAACTGAATTTGTGTCAGCTCCGTGCGACAGGACTGTTTGCGGCCCACTCTAGGCGTGGCCGCCGCAAATGACGCTCCCGTGCTTCAGGGGTCGGCACCCTGGGGTCACCACCCAACTGCGGGGTCAGCGATCGACGCCCCGGTACGTTGCGACGAGCACGTCGCGCCAGGCGGCGCGGGCGGGGTCCAGTGGGGTGATCGGCGTCACCCCGTGCAATGCCTTGCGGTCGTCGACGAGCGCGGCGTCGCACGGTTCGGTCAACGTGAAGCTGTCGAGCCTGCGCTGCTGGAGATCGAAGACCTCGGTCGTGCCGCTCGCGATGTTGTGGCGCCGGACCATCATCACCAGCACGAAGTCGACCCCGTCCCGATGAGCGCCTTCGGGAGTAGGTTGCCCGAGCGCATCGGCGCGCGCCTCGATGCGGAACTGATGCACTTCGACGTGGGCGGGCCGTGCGGGATGGAGCCGCTGGAACGACGAGAGTCCGATGCCCAAGGTGCGCAGCAAGGTCGCCGAGGACAACACGCCCGGCTCGATGGGAGCGAAATGCCGGGCGACGCCACCGTTCAGGCGGTTGTAGTCGAGGCTCTGGTAGTGAGGCTGATGCGGTTCGATGTGCAGCTCGCCACTCGCTGCGAACGCGCTCAAGGTCGCGTAGCGGCGGCGCCGATATCGCCCGCCGTCGGCCATGTAGGTGTCCAGCTCGAGCCGGTCCCAGCTCGCGGCGAAAGACTGCCATTGCGCCAGCGCGCTTTCACCCAGCGCCAAGCGCATCTGCGAGGCGGCCACAAAACGAAAGTGCGCTGCGCGGACGTCGGATGCCAGGCGGTCCAGAAGCGCCGGCTGCGGCACGTCGTTTCGTTCGGTCATGCGCCGAATTGTCGGCGCAACCGCAGGCCCTGGCCCCCGGCGGGGCTCAGAGATCCGCGAATCCCGTGTCGTCGATGACTTCGCTGAAGCCCGAGGTGCCGAACAAGCGCAACGAATTGCGCGTGATGCGTTCGCGGAAGCTCTTGCGCGCGAACAGCTTCGCCTGCGCCTCGGGCGGCAGATCGGTGATGTTGAGCACGTTCTTCATGATCAAGGTGTCGATCACGTCTTCGATCACGCGCACGAAGTCGGCATCGAGCCGCCCGAAATCGATCGATGGCGCCACGCGCCCGACAAAGGCCTGCACGTCCGGGTGTTCGTCCGGAAGGTACTCCTGACTTGCGGGCGAGCCCTGTCGGTGCAAGCTGTCGATCTGGCCTAGGGCATTGCGGCGGACGTAAGGCATGGGCGCACTCGCTGAATGTTTCGCGAGAGACTATACGCGCGCACCCCTACCCGCACGCGGCGAAGTGCGGCGCGTTCGCCACGCCTGTAACCTGCAGTAAACGCCGCGGGGCTGCAGTGTTGCGCGCTGTCAGCGCAGCCCGCCGATGTAGTCTGAAACCGCCTTGATTTCGCGATCGTTCATCTTCGCCACGACGCCGGTCATCTGTGCGTTGTTGCCGCGCGTGCCAACGCGAAAGGCGACCAACTGCGATTCGGTGTAGTCGGCATGCTGCCCGTTGAGCCGCGGGTATTGCGAAGGGATGCCCGCGCCGGTCGGGGTGTGGCAACCGGAGCACGCAGGCACCTGCCGCTCGGCGATGCCGCCTCGGTAGATCTTCTCGCCGAGCGTCACGAGTTCCTTGTTCTTCGCGAAGCCGGGCTTGGCTTGCTTGCCGGCGTAGAACGCAGCCACATTCTTGATATCGGCGTCGCTCAATGCCAAGGCGAAGCCCTTCATGATCGCGTTGTCGCGCCTGCCCGTCTTGAATTCGGTGAGTTGCTTGGCGAGGTATTCGGGGTGCTGACCCTGCAGGATCGGGTTGGCAGGGCTGCCGCGCGACCCATCGATGGTGTGGCAGGCCGCGCAAACCTGTGTCGCAATGGCCTGGCCTCTGGCCAGATCGGGCTTGGCGCTGGCCGGGGCATCGGCCGCGAACGCTGACGTGGCGGCCATCAACAGGCCAGGCAGCAGGAAGGCAGGGCACTTCATGGTGTCGGAGTCTCGTGGGTTTCTCGGGCGCAAACCGGGCGATTTTACAATGACGACTTTGGGCGGCGTTGATGACCGAACAACACGAGACTCGATCGACCGCTGGAGCGGCCATTGCACCGACCGAAGAGAAGCTTGCGATGGGCTGGGCACACACCGCACGTTTTCTGACGACGGCGAGCCAGCTCAACCAGTTGCCCGCTGCCGAACTGCCCGAGATCGCCTTCGTGGGCCGATCCAATGCCGGCAAATCCACAGCCATCAACGCGCTGACGCAACAGAAGCGCCTGGCCTTCGCGTCGAAAACGCCGGGGCGCACCCAGCACATCAATTTGTTCGAGCTCGGTCCCAGGCTCGAACCCGACGCGATCTTCGCGGACTTGCCCGGATACGGCTACGCCGCGGTCGCGCGCACGGCCAAGCAGCGCTGGCAGGCCGTGATGGCGCAGTATCTGGAAGTGCGGCGCAACCTTGCGGGCGTCGTGCTGCTGGTGGATTCACGGCAAGGCTTGACCGAGCTCGACCACAACCTGCTCGAGTTCATTTCGCCTCGCGTGATCACCGGCGAGGTCAAGTTGCTTGCGCTGCTCACCAAAGCCGACAAGCTCAGTCGCCGCGAAGCGAATGCTGCGCTGGTCACCGCACAAGGTGTGCTGGGTCGACTCGCAACCGAGACGGCGGATGTGGGCGTCACGCTGTTTTCCGCACTCAGCAAGCTTGGTGTCGAGGACGCCGCCGTCGCGCTGCGATCCTGGGTGTCACCCCGTTGACACGCCGGCCTGTGGCCCGCGTCGATACTGCTGCAAGATGAAAACGGCATCAACTCCGATCGAAATCTTCGACGCTCGATTGCCGCACGGCATCACGCTGTCGTGTCGCGCGTGCGGCCCGAAGGATGCGCCGCGCCTGGTCTTCCTGCATGGCTTCCCCGAAGCTGCCTTCGTGTGGGACGAGTTGATGCGTCACTTCGCGGACCGCCATCGATGCGTCGCGCCGAATCTGCGCGGTTACGAGCGATCCTCAGCGCCTGCCGAAGTCGACGCGTACCGGCCGAAGCACCTTATGGCCGATATCGACGCGCTCATCGACCATCTCGGCGGACCTGTCGAAGCGCTCGTGGCGCATGACTGGGGCGGCGCGGTGGCATGGAATTTCGCGGCCAGGCATCCGCAACGGCTCAGGCGCCTCGTGATCGTCAATGCGCCGCACCCAGCGACCTTTCTCAGGGAGCTGCAGCACAACCCGGTGCAACAAGCGGCGAGCGCCTACATGAACTTCTTGCGCCGCTCCGATGCGCAAGCCTTGCTCGTCGCGAACGACTTCCGACGACTGTGGGCCGTCTTCACCAACATGGGCGCAGACGATCCGCAGCATCCGGGCGGCGGCTGGCTGACCGACGAAGTGAAAGCGCAGTATCGCGAGGTGTGGCGCCCCGGGCTCGAGGGTGCGTTGAACTACTACCGTGCATCACCGCTACGGCCGCCTACACCCGACGATCAGGGCGTGATGGCGATCCAGGTCGCGCCCGAATCCGTGACGGTTCAACTCCCGACACTCGTGATCTGGGCCGAGGCCGACGATGCACTGCCGCTGGGTTTGCTGGACGGACTCGAGGCCTTTGTTCCGCACATGCGGGTGGTTCGCGTGCCTGGCGCCACGCATTGGATCGTGCATGAAAGACCAACGCTGCTGGCCAGCGAAATCGAGCACGAACTGGAGCGAAACAGGTAGCTCCTCGCGCTGGTCAATTGCCTGAGTCGAGCGGTATTTCGACGCCGCCCACGACACCGAGTTCGCGCCGCAACTCGACACTGTTGCGCTGCATCGACAAACCCAGATGCCAGCGCGCGACTCGACCCGCCGACTGAACACGAAACGACAACCCCCGCAGCCGTGAGGGCACGCCGAACGCAGCGTTTCCCGGGTCAGGGCCGTCCTCGTTGAGCCGTGCTTCGGTTGCGCTGACACTCACGCGATCGAGCCGGTGCCCCGGTGGTGCGACCCATGCGATGCCCAGCGTCACGCTGATGCCGCCGCCGCCGATGTTCGCGCCGATCGGCAGGCCGCGATGGAAGTAACCCTCGACATAGGTCGAATGCCGATACGCAGGTGCTCGGCGGCCCGCCGGCTTCAACCCGAACAACCGACCGAGTTCGGTGTCGGTCGACTCGGCACTCCACTCGATGCGATGTTCGCCGATCGCCTGCTTGTACTGGGTGCCCAACGTGCCGATGAGCCGCGAAGGCAGGTGATCGGCCTCGTCTTCGCCAACGACATGGGCGTAGCCGACCCACGCGCCGGTGCGGGTGGGCGTCGAAATCCGCACGTCGAGCCCGGCCAGTTCGTTGCCCGGGTCCGGGTCCCCGATCGGGTCGTCGGTGTTGCTGCGACCCGCCAGGGCGTTGAAGAGGGCGCGCGGTCCCTGAGGACGGCCGTTGCCGGCCCAGGTGATGAATCGGCTTGCACCGATTTCGAGTCCGGAAAGAGGTCGGCTGAAAACCCTCAGACCGATCGTGCGTGAGCCCGCAGGCGTGTAGTTCAGCAGTCGGCCGAGCGAGGCTTCATAGCCCCACGGGCCGATCCATTCCAGCAGCGCGAAAGGAGGGGCGGCATCGGACCTTCGACGCACCAACAGCGACGGAATGGGCGAAGCCGCATCGGAAAGAATCGGGCTCGTGAACACACCGGGACCCCACCATCGATCCGGGGTGCCGAACATGACCATCGCGTCCGCCATCGCCACGCCGAGGTAGCTGCGGTCCAGCGAAAGGGAAGGATTCGCGTCCTGCAGCGACGCATTCTGTTTCGCAACGCGCAGGCTGAAGGCTTTGTTTTCGTCGAACTGCGAGAGCCTGAAAGACAGCTCGGACCTTGCGCGCGCGCTCGTCTGACCATCGAGTGATGGATGCCGTGCGGAGTTGACCGATGCGCCAACGCTGACCGGTGCTTCGATCCGCTCGAGCGCGAGGCGCGTGCGCTCGAGGGCCGCGCGATCCGCGTCGGACAAATCGGCTTGCTGAACACGGTCGAGCGCATCCTGCACGGCGAAGATCGGCAGCGGCCACGTTGACAGCGGCAGGCTCAGGATGCGTCGGTCCACCAACCACGCGAGATCCGCGCGCAGTTCGCGCTCGGTGACCTCGATCAACCCCGCGCTCGGTGCGGCGACGGTTTCTGGCGTGATCGCCAAGGTCAACAGCGTGCCTGCGACGAGGCAAAGCCGGCCCAGCGAGAGAAGCCGAGGCCGCAGATAGCTTGGCGATGACAGTCTTGGCTCTTGCCCTGGGAACGCTGGCATGTGCTCGAGGCTGCGCGGAACGAAACGGCGAGCCTAACACCGCGCGAAGCGCAAGAAAAAAGGGCCGCGTATGACGCGGCCCTTCGATCGAGCTTGCGAAGGCTCGCGCGGGTTCACATGTCCATGCCCATGCCGCCCATGCCGCCCATACCGCCGCCGCCCATCGAGGGAGTCTCTTCCTTCGGCGCTTCGGCCACCATGGCTTCGGTGGTCAGCATCAGCGAGGCGACCGACGCTGCGTTTTGCAGTGCCAGTCGGGTCACCTTGGTCGGGTCGAGGATGCCCATCTCGATCAGATCGCCGTACTGGCCGTTCTGAGCGTTGTAGCCGTAGTTGCCCTTGCCGTTGAGCACGGCATTGACCACGACACTCGGCTCGTCACCGGCGTTCTGAACGATGATGCGGATCGGCTCTTCGATGGCGCGCAGGATCAGTTTGATCCCGGCGTCCTGATCGGCGTTGTCGCCCTTGATCGTGCCGGCGGCCTGCTTGGCACGCAGCAGCGCGACGCCACCGCCCGCCACGATGCCTTCTTCGACCGCCGCACGCGTGGCGTGCAACGCATCTTCGACGCGGGCCTTCTTCTCCTTCATCTCGACTTCGGTGGCAGCGCCGACCTTGATGAGGGCAACACCGCCGGCCAGCTTGGCCACACGCTCTTGCAGCTTCTCGCGGTCGTAGTCGCTGGTGGCTTCTTCGATCTGCACACGCACTTGCTTGACGCGCGCTTCGATGTCGGCGGCCGCACCGGCGCCGTCGATGAGGGTGGTGTTTTCCTTGCCCACTTCGACGCGCTTGGCTTGGCCGAGGTCGGCCAAGGTGACCTTCTCGAGAGTCAGGCCCACTTCTTCGGAAATGACCTTCCCGCTGGTAAGGATCGCGATGTCTTCGAGCATCGCTTTGCGACGGTCGCCGAAGCCCGGCGCCTTGACGGCGACGACCTTCAGGATGCCGCGGATCGTATTGACAACCAGCGTGGCAAGCGCCTCGCCTTCCACCTCTTCAGCGACGATCAGCAACGGCCGGCTTGCCTTGGCGACTTGCTCCAGTGTCGGCAGCAGGTCGCGGATGCTGCTGATCTTCTTGTCGAACAGCAGCACGTACGGATTGTCGAGGATCGCGGACTGCTTCTCGGGGTTGTTGATGAAGTAGGGGCTTAGGTAGCCGCGGTCGAACTGCATGCCCTCGACGACCTCGAGCTCGTTCTCGAGCGACTTGCCGTCTTCGACGGTGATCACGCCTTCCTTGCCGACCTTGTCCATCGCGTCGGCGATGATCTTGCCGATCGACTCGTCGCTGTTGGCGGAGATCGCGCCGACTTGGGCGATTTCCTTGCTCGTGGTGGTGGGTTTGCTCTGCTTCTTGAGCTGATCGACCAGTTGCGTCACGGCCTTGTCGATGCCGCGCTTGAGGTCCATCGGGTTCATGCCCGCGGCCACGTACTTCATGCCTTCGCGAACGATCGCCTGGGCCAATACGGTCGCGGTCGTCGTGCCGTCACCGGCATCGTCGCTGGTCTTGGAAGCGACCTCCTTGACCATCTGCGCGCCCATGTTCTGGAGCCTGTCCTTCAGCTCGACTTCCTTCGCGACCGACACGCCGTCCTTCGTCACGGTCGGGGCACCGAAGCTGCGCTCCAGCACCACATTGCGGCCCTTGGGACCGAGAGTGACTTTCACTGCGTTGGCGAGGATGTTCACACCTTCGATCATGCGGGCGCGTGCGTCACCGCCGAAGATCACTTCTTTTGCTGCCATTTTGTTTCTCTCCGAATTCGTTGGGTTGATCTCTTCAAGCTGTCGACTGCGCCGGACTACTTCTCGACGACAGCGAACAGATCCTCTTCACGCATCACCAGCAGTTCATCACCGTCGACCTTGACCGTCTGGCCGCTGTATTTGCCGAACAGGACGCGGTCGCCCACCTTGATGTTCAGCGACACGAAGTCGCCCTTGTCGTTTCGCTTGCCAGGACCGACGGCCAGCACTTCGCCTTGATCAGGCTTCTCGGCGGCGTTGTCCGGAATGACGATTCCCGAGGACGTCTTCGTTTCCTGCTCCAGACGCTTGACGATCACTCGATCGTGCAGAGGACGAAGTTTCATTGCATCTCCTTGATGACTGAATTAATTACAGAGCGATCCGCTAGATAAGTGTGCACACACAAACCTGTGCACACAATGCTCTTCCCGGAGCGATATTTGCAATTAGCACTCGACACAGACGAGTGCTAGCAGGCGGAATTATAGGGACGTTGCCGGCCGCTTCAAGGGTGTCCCGCGCGAAAAATCTCAGCGGGATTCTTCAGGCGGCTCAGTGCGTTCCTGCGTGCCGGACGCGGATGCGTCGACGCGGTAGCGCTCGCTGGCCCACGCGCCGAGGTCGAGATTGCGACAGCGCTGACTGCAAAAGGGGCGGAAGGCGTTGTCGCTGGCATAGCGGCTCGGGCCGCCGCAAGCCGGGCACGCGATGGTCCGCGCGGACTTGCGATCACCGGGTTGTTGGCGGCTCATGCGCACACCGTCAGTTCGAAGGCGGCGTCGACAGCAGACGGCCGAAGACGACCCTCGGCGTCCTGCTGCATCATCCGCACCATCACCATCAGGCGGTGACCGCTGATTTCCGGCACCAGCGTCTCGCCAGGCGCCAGGCGCACCCGAAGCAGATGATGCGTGCGTCCGACCGGAAGACTCTGCTGGTACTGGCCGCCGTTGGCGACGACCTTGTGCGGCACGCCCGAATCGCGCAGCAGGCCGAGCAGGACGCTCAGCGCCTCGGCGAATGGCATCAGCGTCGACGTCCATTGCAAGAGGTCGGCGCGGCGCCGAGCGGGCTCGAGCTGCTGCCATGCGTAGTACCCGGGCAGGTCGAATTCGCAGGTGCCGGCCGGAATACTGATGCGGCTGCGAATGCTCATCAGCCACTCGTTGGCCGTGAGCGCATGCCCGGCCTTGCCCGGTAACGCGTTCAAACCGTTGAACGCATGATCGACGCGGGCGACGACATCATCGAGCGTCTGCTCGGATATCGACGGGCTGCCACGATACCCATTGAGCTGCGTCTTGTGGCGCTCGAGCTCCTTCAGCAAGTCGGACTTCAGGTCTGCACGCGAAGCAACGTCCATGATCTCGAAGATCGTGGCGAGAGCGAAATGGTGATCGACCGCAGCGTCGCGCGCCATCAACTGCCCGAGTCGGTCGAACAGATGTTCGAGCCGCAGCATCGTGCGAATGCTCTCGTTGAAAGGGTACTCGTAGAGCACGAAACGGAAATTCCTCGGCCGTCACGCAGGAGTGCGATGGACTGTGGATTGTTTCACAGAGCCGGCGGAGTTTCAGCCTTGGGGGCACCAACGGCGCCAAAGCGCGCGCACCTCGTTTTCGAGTTCCGCAATCGTCATGCCCTGATTGAAGATCACCGCGTCGGCACACTGGCGACGCGTGTTGCGCGTCGCCTGCTGGCCAATGACCTCCTCGACGGCGGAACGCGTCCAGTTCGATCTCGACATCACGCGCTCGATCTGGTTTGCCTCGTCGCAATCGACCACGAGCACGCGATCGACGCGCGCGCGCCAGTGCGACGATTCCGCCAGTAGCGGCACGTCGAACACGACGACATCCGCTTGCATCGCAGCCGCGCGTCGCTGCGCTTCCGCACCGATCATCGGGTGCAGGATGGCCTCGAGCCTGCGCTTGGCCTGCGGGTCGGAGAAGACCAGCGATCGCATGTGCGCCCGATTCAGTGCTCCAGATGCGTCGATCGCATCGTCGCCAAATGCCTCTCGAAGGCCAGGAATCGCCAGGCCATCGGCTCGACTGAGTTCCAGGGCAATGGCGTCGGTATCGACGAGAGCTGCCCCCTCGCGAACCAACATGTGGGCCACGGTGCTCTTGCCGCTTCCGATACCGCCGGTCAGGCCGATGCGACGCACCACACCGAGATCACCAGAATGCATCGCAGGCGCCGCGTTCGAGCCTGGTCAGGCCCAGCCGAGCCAATCAAGCACCCGTTCAGGGCCAGCCAGCAGCACGACGAGGCCCGACCCCGCGAGGAATGGACCGAAGGGGACATACCGCCCTTCGCGTAAGGCCGAGCTCATCTTCATGGCGATGCCGATCACGGCGCCCAGCACCGATGCACCCAGCACGATCGGCAGGATCATCTGCCACCCGAGCCAGGCGCCGAGTGCCGCCAGCAGCTTGAAGTCTCCGAATCCCATGCCTTCCTTGCCTGTCGTCAGCTCGACCAGCCAGTACACCGACCACAGAGACAGCTAGCCCGCCCTGCCCCCCCACAGCGCCGACGAGAGTGGAATGGTCCAGCCCAGCGCGCTTGCCACCAGCCCAACCCACAACAGCGGTAGCGTCAGGCTGTCGGGCAGCAAGGTCGTGTCCCAGTCGATGGCGGCCAGCGCCAGCAGCGTCGCAACGAAGGCACACCACAGCAGACTCACGGGGTGCGCACCGAAGCGATAGGCGACCGCGGCAAACAACAGGGCGGTGAGACCCTCGACCAACGGATAGCGCAGCGATATCGGCGCCTTGCATGCCGAACAACGCCCACGCAAGCGCATGTAGCCAATCAGCGGAATGTTCTCGTGCCAGGCGATCGCGTGTCCGCACGACGGACACCGCGAACGCGGCTTCGACAGGCCGATCTCGGGCGGCACGTCGACCTTTACGCCGAGCAGTTCAGCGCTCTCGAGTTTCCAGCCCCGCTCGAGCATGAGCGGCAGCCGGTGGACGACGACGTTCAGAAAGCTGCCGATGCAAAGGCCGAGAAGGGCCAGTGCGAGCGGAGAAAGCAGGGCCTCAGGCAGCTCGATCGCCATCCGGCCGCATCACACGACAGCGCCAAGCTTGAAGATCGGCAGGTACATCGAAACCACGATGCCGCCGATCAGCACGCCCAGGATCACGATGATGAACGGCTCCATCAGACTCGACAGGCCCTTCACGGCTTCGTCGACTTCGTCCTCGTAGAACTCGGCCGCTTTGGCAAGCATGTGATCGATCGACCCCGATTCCTCGCCGATGGCACACATCTGCAGCACCATGTTGGGAAACACGCCGGTGCTCTGCATCGATGAAGTGAGGGACGAGCCGGTCGAAACGTCCTTCTGAATTTGCTCGGTCGCTTCGGAAAACACCGCATTGCCGGAAGCGCCGCCGACCGAGTCGAGCGCCTCCACGAGCGGCACCCCTGCCGCGAACATCGTCGACAGCGTACGCGTCCAGCGTGCCACCGCCGACTTGTTGACTAGCGGTCCGAACACCGGGACCTTCAGCAGGAGCCGGTCCATGGTCTTCTGCATCTTCTCGGACCGCTTCCACGATTCGAAGAAGAAGTAGCCGCCCAGGCCGATGAAGCCAAAGATCGCCCACCAGTAGGTGACGAAGAATTTCGACAACCCGATCACGAAGAGCGTTGGCGCCGGCAAGTCCGCACCAAAGGACTTGAACACGTCCTCGAATGCCGGGATCACGAAAATCATGATCACCGCCAGCACAACGAAGGCCACCACGATCACCGCGACGGGGTACACCAGCGCGGACTTGATCTTGTTCTTGATCGCGACCATCTTTTCCTGGTACACGGCCAGACGGTCGAGCAACTCTTCCAGGATACCGCCCGCTTCGCCGGCCTCGACCAGGTTGCAATACAGGGCGTCGAAGTGCAACGGATGCTTGCGGAACGCAGAGGACAGGCTCGTGCCCGTCTCGACATCGTTGCGGATGTCGTTCAGCAGCTTGGTCATGCGCGGGTTGGTGCTGCCGCGAGCGACGATGTCAAACGATTGCAGCAGCGGCACGCCCGCACGCATCATCGTCGCCAATTGGCGCGTGAAGACCGCGATGTCCTTTTGCTTGATCGAGCGGCCGCCCCCGAGGCGGCGCTTCTTGACCTTGGTGACGAAAATGCCCTGACGGCGCAGGCTGGCACTCACCATCGCTTCGCCGCCGGCGCGAACTTCGCCGCGCAAGACCTTGCCGGTCTTGTCCTTGCCTTCCCACTCGAAGACGAAATCCTTGATATCTCTTGCGGCTGCTGCAGTCGCCATATTGCCTCCGGGGAAGCAAGTTCCCGATCCGTTTTGGGTCTGTCTACTCGTTGGTGACCGAGATCACCTCTTCAAGCGTCGTCATGCCGGCCCGTACTTTGACAAGCCCCGACTGCCGCAGGTCGCGCACTCCGTCCTTGCGCGCCTGGTCGGCGATATCCATCGCCGTGCCCTCACTCAGAATGATGCGCTGGATGCTCTCGGTAATGGGCATGACCTGGTAAATGCCGACGCGTCCCTTGTAACCGTTGTTGCAAGCCGCGCATCCTACGGCGCGATAGGGCTTCCAGTTGCCCTCGAGGTCAGTCGCGGTGAAACCAGCGCGCAGCAACGCCTCGCGTGGGTAGTCCGCCGCCGCCTTGCAGTTCTCGCACAGGCGCCGCGCCAGGCGCTGGGCGCTGATCAGCAGCACGCTTGCCGCGATGTTGAACGGGGCAACGCCCATGTTGAGCAGGCGCGTCAGCGTGGTGGGCGCGTCGTTCGTGTGCAGTGTCGACATGACAAGGTGGCCGGTTTGCGCCGCCTTGATCGCGATGTCCGCCGTTTCCAGATCGCGAATTTCGCCGACCATGATCACGTCCGGATCCTGACGCAAAAACGACCGCAACGCCGCCGCAAAGGTCAGGCCAGCCTTGTCGTTCACGTTGACCTGGTTGACGCCGGGCAGGTTGATTTCCGCGGGGTCTTCGACCGTCGAGATGTTGACGCCAGGCTGGTTCAGGATGTTCAGGCACGTGTAGAGCGACACCGTCTTGCCGCTACCTGTCGGACCCGTCACCAGGATCATTCCGTACGGCCGCTCGATCGCCTTGAGCAGGCGTTCCTTCTCGACCTTTTCGTAGCCCAGCGCATCGATGCCCAGCCGTGCGCTCGATGGATCGAGGATACGGATCACGAGCTTTTCGCCGAACAAAGTCGGCAATGTGCTGACGCGAAAGTCGATCGCCTTGTTGCCGAACTTCAGCTTCATGCGCCCGTCTTGCGGCACGCGCTTTTCCGCGATGTCGAGCCGGGAGATCACCTTGATGCGCGAAGCGAGCTTGTCCTTGATGGCGATGGGCGGCTGCGTGATCTCGCGCAATTCGCCGTCGACGCGAAACCGAACGCGGTAGTGATACTCGTAGGGCTCGAAGTGCAGGTCGGAGGCTCGCGCGTTGATTGCGTCGATCAGCATCTTCTGCAGGAATCGCACGACCGGCGCGTCTTCAACGTCCGCGGAAACGTCCGCGGCCTCTTGTCCGGCCGAGACGTCGTCAGTGACGTCGAACTCGAAATCGCCAGCGACCAGCGCTTCGAGCGTCTCGCTGGCGCTCGCACCTTGCGAGTCAAGGAGTCGCGACAGCTTGTCGTGTTCGACGATCACCCATTCGGGCGACAACTGGGTCGCGAACTTGATGCGCTCTACGGCCTCTTGATCGGTGGGATCGGCGCCGCCGATGAAAAGCCGGTTGCCGCGCTTGCCCAGCACGACGATTTGATATTGAGAGGCGAGCTTTGCGTCGATGATGCTGCGCGGCAGGCGCGGCGTATCGACGGCGTTCAAGTCAAGGAGCGGCAGCGCGAGGGCGCTCGATAGCGTATGGGCAAGATCGGCGGGCGATACGGCACCCGCGCCGATCACCGCCGAAACGAAGCTCGCACGCTTCTCCTTGGCGCTGCGGACCAGATCCTCGGCCGTCTTGGAACTCAGCTTCCCTGCATGGACCAGAACCCTGGCTACCCCAGAAAGGGCCGAGTGGGGCGCATCTGCCAATGTGTCCACAGATTACTGCATCACTTCGCGACGTAAGAACGAAAAGTGATCATCGCCGATTCAACTTGCACTGTAAACCTTACACATGAGAGCTGGCGGCAACAATGCACGAATCGCGGCCCCGATGCATGGATGCCTGTGACTACGGCGAGATGGTCGGGGTGAGAGGATTCGAACCTCCGGCCTCTACGTCCCGAACGTAGCGCTCTACCAGGCTAAGCTACACCCCGATGTTCGGCGACGGCAGATGTGTCGCCTGTCAATGCGACCAGCTCAGGAGGAGCGATCGACCGACCGGACACACAATTCTAACAGAGCGTCACGGTGCAGCGAGGCTGGCAATGGCTGCAGGCACTGGCGCGCTCTCTGCGCTTCCTCGCGCGCCGCGTCCCTCGTGATCTCGAGAGCTCCAGTGCGGCGAACGATCTGCACGATCGCAGGGAGCTTGGCCACCTCGCCGTGCTCAATGGATGCACGGATCAGCTCACGATCGGCCGGCGAACTCCGCTGCATTGCCACGAGCAACGGCAACGTCGGTTTGCCTTCGCGGAGGTCGTCCCCGACGTTCTTGCCCAACTGACTGGGGTCGCCCTCGTAGTCGAGCAAGTCGTCGACGAGCTGAAATGCGGTTCCAAGACAGCGGCCGTAAGCCGCACAGGTTTCTTCCAAAGCAGGAGCGGCGTCACCGAGTACTGCGCCGAGCCTGGCACTCGCCTCGAACAGTTTGGCGGTCTTGAACCGGATGACTCGCAAGTAGTCTTCGACTCGCAAGTCCGGGTTGTGCATATTCATCAATTGAAGGACTTCGCCTTCGGCGATCACGTTGGTGGCATCGGCGAGTACTTCCAGCACGCGAATCCTCTTCACTGAAACCATCATCTGGAAGGCACGCGAATACAGGAAGTCGCCGACCAGGACGCTCGCCGCATTGCCGAACAACGCATTGGCGGTATCGCGTCCGCGCCGCATTGAAGACTCATCCACGACATCGTCGTGAAGCAGCGTGGCCGTATGGATGAATTCGACGGTCGCGGCCAACTCGAACCGCTCGCGTCCGCTGAAGCCGAGCGCGTTGGCGAAAAGCAACACGAGTCTCGGTCGAATGCGCTTGCCGCCCGCGCTGATGATGTACCGCGAGATCTGATTGATGAGCGTGACGTCGGAAGCGAGTCGGGCCTGGATGATCGCGTCGACTTCGCTCATCTCATCAGCCATGAACTGATCCACCGCTGAAGGGGCGGCAGCGGAAGAGAGCGACGTTGAAGGCACGCTGGGGTACTTGTGCGAGGAGCTCAAATTATAGGAATGACGCCAGGGCGACCGAACGCTGACCCGGCCTCAACACAGGGGCCGAGCAGCGCGCCGATGTTATACTCGCAGGCTGCGCGCTGAGCGCGGGCTGCTGTGGTTGCGCGCGGCGGTATTCTCATCGAAAGGGCTGATATGTACGCGGTCATAAAAACCGGCGGCAAGCAATACAAGGTTGCGGCCGGCGAAAAGATCAAGATAGAACAGATTGCTGCGGACGTTGGCCAAGAGGTTGTGATCGATCAGGTGCTCGCGGTGGGTAGCGGCGCGGACTTGAAAGTCGGGACACCCTTGGTTGCCGGCGCGAGCGTCAAGGCCACAGTGGTGGCCCAAGGCAGGCACGACAAGGTTCGCATCTTCAAGATGCGCCGCCGCAAGCACTACCAAAAGCGGCAGGGACACCGTCAGGCCTTTACCGAGCTCGAGATCAGTGCCGTGAGCGCCTGAACACAAGCGGAACTGAACCCAAGGAGCCAAGAGATGGCACAGAAGAAGGGCGGCGGCTCCACACGGAACGGCCGCGACTCGCAACCGAAGATGCTCGGCGTCAAGGTGTTCGGCGGACAGGTCGTTACGGCCGGTTCGATCATCGTGCGCCAGCGCGGCACGAAGTTTCACGCCGGGCAGAACGTCGGCACGGCGCGCGACCACTCCCTGTTCGCTCTCGTGGATGGTCAGGTCGGTTTCGTCGTCAAGGGACCGCTCAACAAGCAAACGGTGATCGTCAAGGCGGCTTGACAAGCCGTCGAGACAGGCTCATCGACAACGCAGCCCCGGCCCGCCGCCGGGGCTTTTGTTTTGGAGGTCCTTCGCTGGCTCGAAGGGACGGTCGAGAATGAAGTTCGTTGATGAAGCAACCATCGACGTCGTCGCCGGTAACGGCGGCAGTGGTTGCATCAGTTTTCGCCGCGAGAAGTTCATCCCGTTCGGAGGGCCCAACGGCGGAGACGGAGGACGCGGTGGCAGCGTGTACGCGGTCGCTGACCGCAACCTCAACACGCTGATCGACTTCAGATACGCGCGCAGGCATGAAGCACGCAATGGTGAACAGGGCCGAGGCTCCGACCAGAACGGCGCCGCTGCAGACGACATCGTCCTGCGCGCGCCTGTGGGCACGATCGTGAACGATCTGGCAAGCGGCAAGGTGCTGGCCGAGCTCCTCGTGCCGGGAGAAAGGGTGCTGCTGGCCAAAGGCGGTGATGGAGGCTTCGGCAACCTTCATTTCAAGAGCAGCACGAACCGCGCGCCCCGACAGAAGACGCCCGGCTGGCCTGGCGAACAACTCAAGCTGAAGCTCGAACTTCGAGTGCTCGCCGATGTCGGTCTGCTCGGCATGCCCAACGCCGGAAAATCCACGCTGATCGCTGCGGTTTCGAACGCGCGGCCGAAGATCGCCGACTACCCGTTCACGACCCTGCATCCCCACCTTGGCGTGGTGCGCGTCGGTCCCGAACAGAGTTTTGTCATTGCCGACATTCCGGGCCTGATCGAAGGTGCCGCCGAAGGTGCGGGGCTCGGCCATCAATTCCTGCGTCACCTGCAACGCACGCGGCTCTTGCTGCATGTCGTCGACATCGCGCCGCCGGACGCTGCGGATCCGGTGAAGCAGGCGCGCGCCATCGTGGCCGAGTTGAAGAAATACGACCCTGCTCTCCACGAGAAGGCGCGTTGGTTGGTGCTCAACAAGCTCGACATGGTGCCTGCCGAAGAACGTGATCAACGGGTCAAGGATTTCGTCAGGCGTTTCAGATGGAAAGGCCCGGTCTTTCAGATTTCGGCGTTGACGCGCGAGGGCTGCCAGCTGCTGATGCGGGCCGCTTATCAGCATGTTGCTGCGCAGGCCGCCGCGAGCCATGAGGCGCCGGATCCTCGCTTTCACCTGACTCAGGAGCCGGCCGGTCATGAGTGATGTGCTGCGGCTCGCGCGCCGCATTGTCGTCAAGGTGGGTTCGAGCCTGGTCACCGACGAGGGGCGCGGCGTCGATGCGCAGGCGATCGGTCACTGGTGTGGGCAAATCGCGAGGTTGGCCAAAGAGGGCCGAGAGCTCGTGATGGTGTCCAGCGGCGCGATCGCCGAGGGCATGAAGCGGCTGGGCTGGTCAGCGCGGCCGAAGGAACTGAACGAGCTTCAAGCGGCCGCTGCTGTGGGGCAGATGGGGCTCGCGCAGATCTATGAATCGCAGATGCGCTCGTTCGGGATGGGCAGCGCCCAGGTGTTGCTCACGCATGCCGATCTGGCTGATCGCGAACGCTACCTGAACGCTCGGTCGACCTTGCTGACCTTGCTCAGGCTCAAGGTGGTTCCGGTGATCAACGAGAACGACACCGTCGTCAACGATGAAATCAAGTTCGGCGACAACGACACGCTCGGCGCGCTCGTCGCCAATCTGGTCGAAGCCGATGCACTGGTGATCCTGACCGATCAGCCCGGCCTTTATTCCGACGATCCGAGACGCGTCGCCGATGCGCGCTTCATTGCCGAGGCAGCCGCGGGCGCTCCCGCCCTCGAACAAATGGCGGGTGGGGTCGGCAGCAAGATCGGCAGCGGCGGCATGATCACGAAGGTGCTCGCGGCAAAGCGTGCGGCCAGCAGCGGTGCCTCGACGGTGATTGCATCAGGTCGCGAGCCCGACGTACTGGTACGACTCGCCGCCGGAGAATCGATAGGCACGCTGTTGGTCGCTGCCACGCCCAAGCTGGCCGCGCGCAAGCAATGGATGGCCGATCACCTGCAGATGCGCGGCGCGGTTCTCATCGACGACGGCGCGGTGGCCAAGCTGCGAGACGAAGGCAAGAGCCTGCTGCCGGTCGGCATGGTCGATGTGATCGGCGAGTTCCATCGTGGCGATGTGATCGCGGTGCGCAATGCCGCAGGGTTGGAGATCGCCCGGGGCCTGGCCAACTACTCGAGCGCCGAAGGGCGGCTCATTGCGCGCCGGCCATCGAGCGAGATCGGACGTGCGCTCGGCTATGCGAGCGAGCCCGAGATGATCCATCGGGACAATCTCGTGCTGGTCTGAAGCCGCCGTGGAGTCAGATTGGAGACTCGCCGCCGCCCTCGTCGGTTGATGGCGAGCCCGCGGCCGCTTGCACCTCGTCGCGCTGATGGGGTCGCATGCCCGAGCGCAGATATCGATTGTGGTGGTTCAGTCGCGGCACGAAGCGCGCCAGTTCGGTCAACGCCATGCGGTACACGTCGCGCTTGAACTCGATCACCACTTCGAGCGGGACCCAGTACTCGTTCCAGCGCCAGGCATCGAATTCGGGATGGTCGGTCGCGCGCAGGTTCATGTCGCAGTCGCGCCCCATCAGTTGCAGCAGAAACCAGATCTGCTTCTGGCCCTTGTAGTGCCCGCGCGCGTCGCGACGGATGTAGTTCTCGGGCACTTCGTAGCGCAGCCAGTCGCGCGTGCGCGCAAGGATGCGCACCTGCTCGTGCTGCAACCCCACTTCTTCGTGGAGTTCGCGGTACATCGCCTGCTCAGGCGTCTCGCCGTACTTGATGCCCCCTTGCGGGAACTGCCAGGAATGGGTGCGCAGTCGCTTGCCCCAGAACACCTGGTTCCTGTGGTTGAGCAGGATGATGCCGACGTTGGGCCGGAACCCTTCACGGTCGAGCATAATCAACCCCGAATCTAGCGTTGAATCGATTATTGCACTGGCACAGTGCGCCGCGAGACTGCTCGCTTACCCGCACCCGCTGCCATCGTCGCGAGCCTCATGAAAGCCAGCCAGTTCTTCATTTCCACGCTCAAGGAAGCGCCCGCCGACGCCGAGATCACAAGCCACAGACTGATGATGCGCGCGGGCCTGATCAAGCGCTTGAGCGCCGGGATCTACACCTACATGCCGATGGGGCTGCGCGTGATCCGCAAGGTGGAGAACATCATTCGCGAAGAGATGAATCGAGCCGGTGCGGTCGAGCTGCTCATGCCTGTGGTTCAGCCTGCCGAGCTGTGGCAGGAAACGGGACGCTTCGACAAGATGGGGCCCGAACTGCTGCGCGTAAAGGATCGCCACGAGCGCGACTTCATCATCCAGCCGACCAGCGAAGAAGTCATCACCGACATCGCGCGCCAGGAGTTGCGCAGCTATCGGCAATTGCCGAAGAACTTCTATCACATCCAGACGAAGTTTCGAGACGAGCGCAGACCGCGTTTTGGCGTGATGCGCGGACGAGAGTTCACCATGAAGGACGCGTATTCGTTCGACCGCGACGCGCAAGCGGCGGGTGAGAGCTATCGCGCCATGTTCGACGCCTACTGCGCGATATTCGATCGCATGGGTTTGCGCTACCGTGCGGTGGCGGCCGACACCGGCGCGATCGGCGGCGATCGATCGCATGAGTTCCAGGTGATTGCCGAAACCGGTGAAGACGCGATCGTGTACTGCCCGACCAGCGACTACGCGGCGAACATCGAGCTGGCGGAGGCCCCTGCGCTGATCACGAAGCGAGCGGCGCCGGCGCAGGCCATGAAGAAGACGCCCACGCCGGGCAAGAGCACCTGCCCCGACGTGGCGGCATTGCTCGGGCTGCCCCTTTCACAAACGGTGAAGTCATTGGTGCTCGCCACCGATGACAGGACCGAATCGGGTGACATCGTGAGGACGACGGTGTGGCTGCTGCTCGTGCGTGGCGATCATGAGCTGAACGAGGTCAAGGCCGGCAAGATCGAGGGACTGAGAAACGGGTTCCGATTCGCCACCGTGGCCGAGATCGAGGAGCACTTCGGCTGCAAGCCGGGCTATCTTGGCCTGGTCGGGACGAGTAGGCCGGTGAAGGTCGTCGCCGATCGCACTGTCGCGGCCATGAGCGATTTCGTCTGCGGCGCCAACGAGGCCGACTTTCACCTGACCGGTGTCAACTGGGGTCGCGACCTGCCGGAGCCCGACGTAGTGGCCGACATTCGCAACGCGGTGGCAGGCGACGCTTCACCCGACGGCAAGGGCGTGCTTGCGATCCAGCGGGGCATCGAGGTCGGTCATGTCTTCTATCTCGGCACCAAGTACAGCCAGGCGATGAACGCCGCCTACCTCGACGAAGGCGGCAAGCCGCAGCTGATGGAGATGGGCTGCTACGGCATCGGCGTCACGCGCATCCTGGGTGCTGCGATCGAGCAGGGCAACGACGAGCGCGGCATCCTGTGGCCGGACGCCATCGCGCCGTTCACGGTGGTGCTGTGTCCGATCGGCTACGAGCGGTCCGAAGAGGTGAAGCGTGTCGCCACCGCGTTGCACGATCAACTGGTCGCGCACGGCGTCGACGTGATGCTCGACGACCGCGCTGAGCGGCCCGGGGCGATGTTCGCCGACTGGGAATTGGTCGGCGTGCCGCACCGCATCGTGATTTCCGAACGCGGGCTGAAGGAAGGCAAGCTGGAATACCAGCACCGGCGCGACGCGGTGGCCAAGCCGGTCGTTGCGACCGAGGCGCTCGGCTTCATCCAGGGCTGTCTCGCCGCATGAACGCAGGCTCGCGAGAGCCGAGCTGTTCCAGGCGCCGCATCGTCGGCTGGCTGTGCGGCACCGCGCTGGGTGCGACGACGCATGCGGCGCACGCCGGAGCGCAAGTCGAAGAGCCTCTCGCCAACGCCGTGCGGTCGGCGCTTGCGGCCGCCGTCGCAGATCACGCCCCGCCACGACCCACCTTCGACAACATCGAGCAGCGCTTGGGCTACCTGAAGTGGTTGGGTGCCATGAGCGAGCGGCTGAAGAAGCGCAAGACCGAACACCTGACGCGCGTCGAGTTTCTCGAAGCGGTCTGGTACGAAAGCACGCGCGCCGGGCTGGAGCCCGCGCTGGTGCTCGCGCTGATCCAGGTCGAGAGTGGCTTTCGCAAGTACGCGATCAGCGTGGCCGGGGCGCGCGGCTACATGCAGGTGATGCCGTTCTGGGCGCGACTCATCGGAGACGGAGACGCTGCCAAGCTGTTCCACACGCAGACGAACCTGCGATTTGGCTGCGTCATCCTGCGCCACTATCTCGACGTCGAGCGCAGCGACTTGTTTCTGGCGCTGGGACGCTACAACGGCAGCCGCGGCAAGGCCGAGTATCCGAACGCGGTCTTCGCAGCGCGACGACTGTGGACGCCGCCCTTCGACGGCGCGACGAAAGCCTAGAGTCCCGGCCAGGCCTTGGGCGCTGCGCCTTCAACCCCTACCAGCGCCAGCACGCGCTCGACACCCTCATCGACCAGTTCGCCGATGCTCGACGGCCGGTGATAGAAGGCCGGCAAAGGCGGGAAGATCACGCCCCCCATCTCGGTCACTGCGGTCATGTTGCGCAGGTGTGCAAGGTTGAAGGGCGTTTCGCGCACCATCAGCACCAGTCGTCGGCGCTCCTTGAGCATGACGTCGGCTGCGCGGGTGAGCAGATTGTCCGACAAGCCGTGCGCGATGCTCCCCAGCGTCTTCATCGAACACGGCGCGATCACCATCGCCTGCGTTGCGAAGGAGCCGCTCGCGATCGTCGCGCCGACATCTGCCGGGCTGTATGCATGGTCGGCGAGCGCCTCCAGCGCCTTGCGGTCGAGTCCGAGTTCGTGGTGCACGTTCAGTACGCCGGCGGCGCTCACAACGAGATGGGTCTGTACGCCCAGTTCACGCAGCCGCTCGAGCAAGCGCACACCGTAGACTGCTCCGCTCGCTCCGGTGATGCCGACAACGATGCGCTGCGTCATGATGAGGGGTCCGCGGCCTTGAAGGGGCGCGGCAGCGCCTCAGGGCTGACCGAGAGCCTGCTGCAGCTCGCCTGCCTCGTACATCTCCATCATGATGTCCGAGCCGCCGACGAACTCGCCATTCACGTACAGCTGCGGAATGGTGGGCCAGTTCGCATAGTCCTTGATGCCCTGGCGAATGTCCTCGTCCTCGAGCACGTTGACGGTCGTCAACTCGCTCACGCCGCATGCCTTGAGGATCTGCACAGCGCGGCCCGAAAAGCCGCACATCGGGAATTGCGCTGTTCCCTTCATGAAGAGCACCACCCGATGGTTCTTGACGAGATCGTCGATGCGCTGCTGAACGTCACTCATGGTCGGAGACACCGTGTAGAAAGCTATAGCCGAGGTTATACGGCAAAGCGCCGTCGACGGCCACGGCACGCATTCCCCTGCCCGCGGTTTGCTCAGAACGAGTACGACACGCCGAGTTGCAGCAGCGGCGTCAGACGCAGTTCGCGAACCAGCTCATCGAGGCTTTGCGAACCATTCATCACGCGGCCGAGCCGCACCGCCGAACCGGGTTGAAGTGCCTTCAAGCCAACGTCAGCGGCGAATCCCCAGCCGCCCTTGACCGAAATGCCCGTGTAGCCAACGCCGATGTACGGCACCGTGGTGCTCTCCGAGGTCGACTCGGAACCGGCAAGCCCCGTGAACAGGCTCGTGTTGCGCTGTCCGACGCTGAGGCCACCGCCGATACCGCTTGACGGCTGAGTCGCCCACAACGAGGTCGCGTTGCCCAGCAACACCCCGCTCGTCGCGCGAAAGCCGCCCGCGCCATGCCGGCCGAGTTGCGAGCGGGTGAAGTAGTAGTCGCCCATGACGCCTACCCCCTGAACCCTGAGGCCGGCAGTCTCTCCGCGCAACAACTCGCTGCGCCACAGCGGCGCGCCCGCATTGATCGCAACGCGGCCCTGCCAGCGCGCCGATCCAGGGCCCTGAGCACTGGGAGACAGCCCGGTGCCGGCGTCGACCGCATGGGCGGTGCCGAGGAAAGTCAGGAACAAGCCCCCGATCGACAGACTTCTTGCGAATCGACGCATGGCTAACTCCTTGCGGGCCTCGTGTTTCTCGCCGGCGCTCGCCGGTATCGATCTCGAAGCCCTCGATTTATCGTACGCCGCGTCGCACAACTTGTCCGCCGACTGTTGCGCCGCTGCGCCCCCTAGTTTGGGGACTATTGACGACATCGGACCTGTCGATGCAGTGCTATCGCTGTCCGCCCGTGCAGCGCCATTGGCCGGACAGGTCGGTGCGCGTTGTAACGTTGGCAAAGCCCGCCTTGAGAAGCAACTCCTGCACCGCCGCCGCCTGTACATGCGCGTGCTCGAGCAGCAGCCAAGCGTTCGGGAGCATGTGACCCGGCGCCTGCGGGACGATGGTGCGGATCGCATCGAGCCCGTCCGCGCCGGCGCACAGGGCTTGGGTGGGTTCATGCTGCAGCGCGTGCAAGTGAACGTCGCGTTCGGCAACGTAGGGCGGATTGCTGACGATCAGCGCGAAGCGTCGCTCGCCGAGCGTCGAACACCAGTCGCCGGCCATCCATTGCACGCTCAGGCCGAGTCGCATCCCATTGGCATGCGCCACGCGCAGAGCAGCTTCGCTCGCATCGACGGCGCATACCTGCGCCGCGGGCCAGGCATGCGCCAGCGCCAGGGCGATGGCGCCGCTGCCCGTGCCGAGATCGAGGACGGGCGGCTGCAATGGAGCGCTTGCAAGGCATTCGAGAGCCCAGTCGACGAGTGTCTCGGTGTCGGGCCGGGGCACGAGCACGTCGGGGTTCACTTTCAGCATCAGACCGTGGAACTCCTTCTCGCCGACCAGGTAGGCCAGCGGCTCGCCGGCGCGTCGCCGCAGCAGTTGATCTTGCAGCGTCTCGCACTGGCTCTCGCTGAGCGCAGTGGCGTCGTTGGCCAGCACCCACGTGCGCGGGCGGCCGACAAGGTGGGCCACCAGCAGCTGCGCGTCCAGCCGATCGATCCCGAGTTGGCGGGCTCGCTCCAGCGCCTGCGCGAGCGTTCGCATCTCAGCGCTGTCCCGATTCCAGTTCGGCGAGCTGCTGCGCGGCGCGGGCCGCCGTGAGCGCCGCGATCACTTCATCAAGATCGCCGTTCATGATCGATTCGAGCTTGTACAGCGTGAGGTTGATGCGATGGTCGGTCAAACGGCCCTGCGGGAAGTTGTAGGTGCGAATGCGGTCGCTGCGATCGCCGCTGCCGATCAGCGTCTTGCGCTGAGCCGCTTCTTTCGCGGCGCGCTCGTTGCGCTCCTTCTCGCGCAGCCGCGCAGCCAGCACTGCCAATGCCTTTGCCTTGTTGCGGTGCTGCGAGCGGTCGTCCTGGCATTCGGCGACGAGGCCGGTGGGCAAATGCGTGATTCGAATCGCGCTGTCGGTCTTGTTCACGTGCTGGCCGCCGGCGCCGCTGGCGCGAAAGGTATCGATGCGCAGCTCGGCTGGATTGAGCGCGACCTCCTCGGCGTCGTCAGACTGCGGCAACACTGCGACCGTGCACGCGCTGGTGTGGATGCGGCCCTGCGTTTCGGTGGCCGGCACGCGCTGCACGCGATGCCCCCCGGATTCGAATCTCAATTTTCCATAGACGCCGTCGCCATCGATTTTCAGCACCGCCTCCTTGTAGCCGCCGAGATCCGATGCGCTGGTGGACAGCAGCTCGGTGCGCCAGCCCTGCCGCTCGGCGTGTCGCAGGTACATGCGCAACAGGTCGCCGGCGAACAGCGCCGACTCTTCGCCGCCCGTGCCGGCACGAATCTCGAGAAACACATTGCGCGGGTCATCGGGATCCTGCGGCAGCAGCGCGGTCTGCAATTGCCGGTGCATTGCATCGAGTTCGGTCTGCGCTGCCGCGACTTCTTCGCGGGCGAGTTCCGACATGTCCGGGTCGCTGAGCAGTTGCCGCGCATTCTCGAGGTCCCGTTCGCGGCGTTCGAAGCGGCGGAACTGCTGTACGAGATCGGCGATTTCGGCGTGTTCGCGCGTCAAGGCTCGATACCTCTGCATGTCGCTCGCCACGCCCGGGTCGGACAGGCTCGCGTCGAGCTCGGACAGCCGCAGCGCCAAGCGTTCGAACTGGAGTCGCAGGCTGTCTTTCATCGGCAATGGCAAGGCTCGAGCAGAGGGAGGCGCGGCACCAGCGCGCGAACATGGCGGTGCGAAGGCGAGCGTGCTCGCTAGTGGGTGTCGTCGGTCGGCCCGCGGCTCGCGCCGCGCAAGAACAGCCTGGACACGGTTTGCGCCAGTTGAGCGCGCTGCTCGGCGTCGGCCGCATGCAGTTCCGCGAGCGCGCCGTGCAGCATTTTTTGCGTGAGGCCGCGCGACAAGGCGTCGAGCACGGCGTCGACGTCTTCGCCGCGTGCGAGCAACTTGCGGGCGCGCGCGATCTCGGCGGCGCGCCAGTCGTCGGCCTGTGCGTTGAGCGCCTGGATCAGCGGCACGGTCACGCGCTGATCGAGCCAGTGCACGAAGCTTTGCACGCCGGTCTCGATGATCGCCTCGGCCTGCTCGACTGCTGCCTGGCGCTTTTCGCCGGCGGTCTGAACCAGCGCAGAGAGATCGTCGATGGTGTAGAGATAGACGTCGTCCAGGCGCGCGACTTCCGGCTCGATGTCGCGCGGCACCGCGAGGTCGATCATGAACATCGGCCGATGCCTGCGGGCCTTCAGAGCACGCTCCACCGCTCCCAGGCCGATGATCGGCAGCGAACTGGCCGTGCACGAGATCACGGCGTCGAACTCGGCAAGCCGCGACGGCAGGTCCGCCAGCCGAAGCGCTTCGGCGCCGAATCGACCGGCGAGTTTTTCGCCACGTTCCAGCGTGCGGTTGGCGACCACCATCGCGCGCGGCGCGCGTGCCGCGAAATGGGTGGCGACCAGTTCGATCATCTCGCCGGCGCCGACGAACAACACGCGGATCTCGCGCAGGTCTTCGAACAGTTGGGCCGCCAGCCGCACCGACGCAGCCGCCATGCTGATCGAATGCGCACCGATCTCGGTGGCGGTGCGCACTTCCTTGGCCACCGAGAACGAGCGCTGAAACAACTGATGCAAGGTGCTGCCGAGGGTGCCCGCCTCGTTGGCCTCGCGCACGGCCTGCTTCATCTGGCCGAGGATTTGCGGCTCGCCGAGCACCATCGAATCGAGCCCGCTGGCGACCCGAAACGCGTGACGCGCCACCTGGCCACCTTCCATCACGTAGGCATGGTCCAGCAGGTGCTGGCTGCTGACGCCGCCGATGCCCGCCATCCAGTCGATGGCCGGCATGACGAGCTCGCGCGACAGTGTCGGGTCGGCCGCGCAGTACAGCTCGGTGCGATTGCACGTGGAAAGGATGGCGGCCTCGGGCGTTACCGGAGCGCGCTGGACATGCTGGCGAAAACCCAACAACGACGGCGCCAACTGCTCGAGCGTGAACGCGAAGCGCCCGCGCAGATCGACCGGCGCGGTGCTGTGGTTCAGTCCAAGGGCAAAGACGCTCATCGTCCAATTATAAAATTCAAGGTCTCTTTCGAGCTGATGCAACACCGCCGCCATGGGTCCGATCGATGCGTTGATTCATCTGGGCAATCTTTTCATGCCGGCACTCGCCGTGGGTGCAATCAGTGCCGCGCTCGCCAAGTTGCTGTGGTGGCGCTCGCTGCAAGGCGTTCGCTGGTCGAGGCTTGCGCTGTGGGCCTGCGCGGCGTGTGCGATTGCGACTGTCATCGGGCTCGTCGTGTTCGGCCGCGACGGTCAGATGGCCACCTACGGCGCCATGGTACTGGCCTCGTCGCTCGCGTTGCTGTGGGCGGGCTTCGGGTCGCGCCGCGGCTGAGGCGCGCTCAAGCGGCGAGTGCGGGGCTCTCGTGAACCACGACCTCGCCGCGCAACGAGTGCGGATAGGCCTCGGTGATCCGCACGTCGATCATCTGGCCCACCAGCCGCGGCTGACCCGCGAAGTTGACGATCCGGTTGCATTCGGTGCGCCCCATCAGCTCGGGCCCGCCCTTGCCGGGACGGCGTGACGGCCCCTCCACGAGGATGCGCTGCAAGGTGCCGACACGGCTTGTGCTGATGCGCTGCACGTTCACCTCGATCGCAGCCTGCAGTCGCTGCAGGCGCTCCAGCTTGACTGCTTGCGGCGTGTCGTCGTGCAAGGCGGCTGCGGGAGTGCCCGGACGCGGGCTGTAGACGAAACTGAAGCTCGAGTCATAGCCGACATCGTCGATCAGCTTCATCAGCCTCGCGAAGTCGTCGTTCGTTTCGCCGGGGAAGCCGACGATGAAGTCGCTCGACAGGCTGAGGCCGGGTCGCACCGCACGCAACTTGCGCACGGTGCTCTTGTACTCGAGGGCGGTGTAGCCGCGCTTCATCGCGGCGAGGATTCGGTCGGAACCGTGCTGCACCGGCAAGTGCAAGTGGTTCACGAGCTTCGGCACCTCCGCGTAGACGTCGATCTGGCGCTGCGTGAATTCGTTCGGATGACTTGTCGTGTAGCGAATGCGCTCGATGCCCGGGATCTCGGCCACATATTCGATGAGCAGCGCGAAGTCGGCAATCTCCGCGCTCGAAGCGTCGCCGCCCATGCGCCCCCGGTACGCATTGACGTTCTGTCCCAGCAGCGTCACTTCCTTCACGCCCTGGTCCGCGAGACCGGCAACTTCGGTCAGCACATCCTCGAACGGGCGAGACACTTCCTCGCCGCGCGTGTAGGGCACCACGCAGTAGCTGCAGTACTTCGAGCAGCCTTCCATGATCGACACGAAGGCGCTCGCGCCATCGACGCGCGCCGGCGGCAGATGATCGAACTTCTCGATCTCCGGAAAGCTGATGTCGACCTGCGCGCGCTGCGTGCGCTGGCGCTGCGCGAGCAACTGCGGCAGGCGGTGCAAGGTCTGCGGGCCGAACACCACGTCGACATAGGGCGCGCGCTCGATGATCGCCGCGCCTTCCTGGCTCGCCACGCAACCGCCGACGCCGATCAGCACGCCTTTCCTCTTCAGGTGCTTGACGCGGCCAAGATCGCAGAACACCTTCTCCTGCGCCTTCTCGCGCACCGAGCAGGTGTTGAACAGGATGAGGTCCGCCTGCTCGACGTCGGAGGTCGTCTCGTAGCCCTCCGCCTCACGGAGCACGAGTGCCATCTTGTCCGAGTCGTACTCGTTCATCTGACAGCCAAAGGTCTTGATGAACACCTTCTTGCTCATCGCCTGCTCTTCAGCGTTTGGTCCAGGTCTGCGCGACCGGGTCGAAGCTCCATCGCGCTGCCTCTTCGGTGGTGATGGGCCACGGCTTGTTGGCGAGCTCTTCGGGGCGAAGGATCCACACGTCCTTGACCAGGCCCGAAAGATCGGTCGTGTAGTGCACGACGAACCTGTTGCCGACCAGCGCGGCCGACATTTCCAGCAGGTTGTTCTGATTGCGGATGCGAGCGCCGGGCGCGAGTCGAGTCGCCGTGCCGTTGAGCGCGATCTCCGGCGGCGCGCCGATCACGATCTCGCCGCGCAATGCGTTTTGCGGGAAGTTGCGCTGCACCTGCGCACTGGCGGGCATGGCGAACGCGACGGCCGCGGCGGCGGCGATGGCACAGCGATACATGGTGTGGATCCAGTGGCTGCGAACAGCGGGCCGAAGCGGTGAAATCTCGGCCTGCGAAATGGTGGCGCTTCAGGGACTCGAACCCCGGACCTGCGGATTATGATTCCGTCGCTCTAACCAACTGAGCTAAAGCGCCCGAGCCCGAAATTATATCGTGGCGATATGTGGCGCCCGCCCTCACGGCTTGTCCCATCGGCCCCTGTCAAGGGGCTCGATCCCCTCGCACTGACACCCCATCCATGTTCAGTTTCTTCAAGAAGAAGCCGCCCGCCGAACCGCCGAGTGCGCCACAACCCGCGCCGAGCGCGAGGGACGACGCTGCTGTCGCGCCCGAAGAGCGGCGCGGCTGGCTCGACAAGTTGCGCCGAGGTCTGCGCACGACCGGGTCGAGCATCGCGAGCGTGTTCACCGGAACGCAGATCGACGATGCGCTGTACGAGGAACTCGAGGCGGCGTTGCTGATGGCCGACACCGGCGTGCAAGCCACCGAAATGCTGCTCGACGACCTGAAGCGCCGCGTCAAGGAGAGCAAAGCCACGGACCCCTCGGCCGTGCGCCACTTGCTGGCCCAGGCGCTGGCCGAACTGCTCGCGCCGCTCGAGCAACCGTTGCGCGTGGGCGAACAGACACCCACCGTGATGATGGTCGTGGGCGTCAACGGGGCCGGCAAAACGACGAGCATCGGCAAGCTCACGCGTCACCTCGCGCAGGCCAATCAGCGCGTGCTGCTCGCGGCTGCCGACACCTTCAGAGCGGCCGCGCGCGAGCAGCTCGGCGTGTGGGCGGATCGCAACCGCGTCGAGATCGTCAGTCAGGAAGGTGGAGATGCGGCGGCGGTCACCTTCGATGCGGTGAAGGCGGGCGTGGCGCGAGCTTGCGATGTGGTGATCGTCGACACCGCGGGGCGCTTGCCGACGCAACTGCATTTGATGGAAGAGCTGAAGAAGGTGCGCCGCACGATCAGCAAGGCCATGGAATCGGCGCCGCACGAGGTGCTGCTGGTCGTCGATGGCAACACCGGGCAGAACGCGCTGGCGCAGGTGAAGGCCTTCGACCATGCATTGCAACTCACCGGCCTCATCGTCACCAAGCTCGACGGCACCGCGAAGGGCGGCGTGCTGGCCGCGATCGCGCTGTGGGCACGTGAGCGGGCCGAGCGCGACGCCGACCATCGGCCGATCCCCGTCTACTTCATCGGCGTGGGTGAAAAGCTCGAGGACCTGGAGACCTTCAGTGCCCGCGAATTCGCGCAGGCGCTGCTCGAATAGGGAGAAAGGGCTCAGCTCGGCGGCTTCTTGTCCGGTGGCGTGCGCAGCGGAATCGGCCCCGAATCGAGGTTGTCGAACCAGGTGGTCGGGGGCGGCTCGCGCATCTCGGCCAGTTCGTCAAGCACCGGCTCGGGCTGGTCGGCGAGCTGATGGGGCGCCGCGGGCGCTGCGGGCGCCGAGGTCGGCGTTGCCGTCGCAGTGGCTGCCGACATACCGGCCGGGCGCGCCTCGGGACCAGCGAGCGCCGCGGGCGTGGGCTTGGGCGGGAAAATCGCGTTGCGCGCCTCCTCGGCCGTGGGCAGCGCGTTCTCGATCCACACATGCATCGGAATGCCGGCCGCTTTGAGAACACGGCGCATGCGGGCCTGGCGTTTGTGCGACCCCGCGCTCGTCTTGTCGGCCGGTGCGCGCACGTCGACGATGGCGAGCACTTGCGATGCCGAATCGCAGATCACGAGGTCGGCGCACAGTTGGCCGACACGTTGTAGCCATTCCGAATACGAGTGGCGCGTCGGCACCTTCAGGAAGCGCGCGAGCGGTACTTGCGCAAGGATCATGTATTCGGGCAACGCCCGCATCAGCACGCCGAGCGCAAGGCGTTCCTGCGAGGTGAGGATGCGCGTGGCCTGCGGTTCCCAGGCCGTCAGCGTGTCGAGGTCTTCGGCCGCCCGCCCGCCATCGTCAGCGTCCCCGCGGCGCCCGCGCAGCCACCACACGAGCGCGACCACCACGACAGCGGCCGCCAGCGCAATCCACAGCACATTCATTGCGTGACTCCCAGTACGGCGGCGCCATCGGCGCCCTGGATCGGCAGACCATAGCGGCCGGCGCAGTGCAGGTCAATGCATTCGAACAGAAGTCGCTCGCGCGCGCTCAGCGCGGCAAGCCGGGACCTCCCATGCGCTTCATCATCTTCATCAGGCCGCCGCCCTTCATCTTCTTCATCATCCCTTGCATCTGCTCAAACTGATTGAGCAGCCGGTTCACCTCTTGCACCTGCACGCCGGCGCCGCTTGCGATGCGGCGCTTGCGACTGGCCTTGATCAGATCGGGCTTGCGTCGCTCGAGCGGCGTCATCGAACAGATGATGCCTTCCATGCGGCGCACGTCGCGCTCGGCTCGGTTCATGTCGACGGCGCCGGCCTTGGCAGTCATCTGGCTCGGGAGCTTGTCTATCAGGCCGGCCAAGCCGCCCATCTGCTTCATCTGCGAGATCTGCGACAGGAAGTCATTCAGATCAAAGGAATCACCCGACTTGACCTTGTCGGCGAGCTTCTTGGCGGCCTTCAGGTCGACGCCTTTTTGCACCTCTTCGACCAGCGCGACGATATCGCCCATGCCGAGCACGCGCCCCGCGTGCCGCTGCGCGTCGAACACCTCGAGCCCGTCGATCTTCTCGCTCACGCCGGCGAACTTGATCGGTGCGCCGGTCACCTGCCGCACCGACAGCGCTGCGCCGCCGCGCGAGTCGCCATCGAGCTTGGTGAGCACCACGCCGGTGAGCGGCAGCGCCTGCTTGAACGCGCGCGCCGTGTTGATCGCATCCTGGCCTTGCATCGCGTCGACGACGAACAGCGTCTCGACCGGCTTCAGCGCTGCGTGCAACTGCTCGATCTCGCGCATCAACGCCTCGTCGATGGCCAGCCGCCCCGCCGTGTCGACGAGCAGCACGTCGTAGTAGTGTTTGCGCGCGTAGTCGAGCGCACTGTGGGCGATGGCCAGCGGCTCCTGCCCGACGCTGGAGGCGAACCATTGCGCGCCCGCCTGCTCGGTGACGCGCTTGAGCTGTTCGATCGCCGCCGGCCGATAGACGTCGGCCGACACGGTGAGCACCTTCTTCTTGCGCTTCTCGATCAGGTGCTTGGCGAGCTTCGCGGTGGTCGTCGTCTTGCCGGCGCCTTGAAGGCCGGCCATCAGGATCACCGCCGGCGGCTGCGTGGCCAGATTGATGTCGGACACGGCACTCTTCAGCACGCCGTACTCGTCCACCTCGCCCATGGTCGCCGCCAGTTCGCGCTGCACGATGCCCACCAGCGCCTGGCCCGGCGACAGCGAGCCGACGACTTCCGCGCCGAGCGCCTTGTCCTTGACCCTGGCGATGAAGTCGCGCACGACCGGCAGCGCCACGTCGGCCTCGAGCAAGGCCATGCGCACCTCGCGCAGCATCTCCTGCACGTTCGATTCGGTGATGCGCGCCTGCCCGCGCATCGTCTTGACAAGACGCGACAGGCGGTCGGTGAGAGAGGAGGCCATCGCAAGGGGTCGGCGGCACGGCGAACGCCGGCTGCGAAAGTACACTGTGGCGATGATTCTATCGTTCGACCTCCTGTCGATCGGCCTGCAGCCACGCGTGTGATGACCGGCTACTGGGTCCTTGTGCCGAGCCTCGTGGCATTGCTGGCCTATGCGCTTGCCGCCACCCCCATCGAAGCCCATCGGCGCTGGCCCGGCGTCGCGCTGATCGTCGGCTGGCTTGCGCACGCGCTGGCCATTGCAATGGATGTCAGCGGGCTCGGTAGCGGGCAGTCGGGCGCACGTTTTGGGTTTGCGCCGGCGCTGTCGGTGACTTGCTGGCTGGTGCTTGCCGTCTATGCGGTCGAAGGGCGGTTCGTTCCGCTGCCGCGAGCGCGACGCACATTGGCCGTGCTCGGCATCGCGGCCGTCGCTCTGGCGGCAGCCTTCCCCGGTGAATTGCGGCCGCACGCTTCTTCGCCCTGGGCGCCGTTGCACTGGGTGCTCGGCATTGCGTCGTATGGTTTGTTCGGCGCTGCGGTGCTGCACGCGGCGTTGTTGAACGCGGCCGACCGCCAGATGCGGCCTCATTCGGGCGGCGCTGCGCCCGCGCCGGTCGGATTGCCGTTGCTGCGGCTCGAGAAGCTGACGTTTCAGTTCGTCGCGGCCGGCTTTGTCGTGCTGTCGGCCACGCTCGTCCTCGGCTGGTGGTTCGCAGCGGGCTGGCGCTGGGATCACAAGTCGGTGTTTTCGGTGCTCGGATGGGTGGTGTTCGCCGGCCTGCTGATCGGGCGCAGCGTCTTCGGCTGGCGCGGCCGCCGCGCGACGCGCTGGGTGTACGCCGGAGCGGCGTTGCTGCTGCTGGCCTACGTCGGCTCTCGTTTCGTGCTCGAAGTCCTGCTGCACCGCGCACCGGTCGCCTGACGCACGCGAACAGCGATGAAGTATCTGGTCATCATCCTGGTCGTGCTGGCCGTGCTGTGGCTGGTGTCGCGATCGCGCTCTCGGGCGCAACTGCGCGAGGACAAGCCTGCGCCAAAGCGCGAAGAGACCGCGGCGATCGAGGACATGGTGACCTGCGCGCATTGCCAGGTGCATCTGCCCAAGAGCGAAGCGCTGCCGGGGCGCGGCGGGTATTACTGCGACGCCGCGCACCGCGCGGCGCATGAAAGCAAGGAAGCGTCGCGGTGAGCGAGGCGACGCAACCCGCCGAGCGTCGCCGCGGCGATCGCCGTCGCGCGGCCCGATCGATCCCACAGCCGCCGCCGATCGAATCATGGTTCGGCGCGTTCGGCGTGTCGCCCGACGCCCAGCATCGCGAGGAAGGCTGGGCCGACGCGGGCGAGTCGCATTTCGACGCCGGCTGGCAGGAAGCCGAACAAGCGAAAGGAGACTCGCGCTTCCTGTCGCGCCAGGCGCTGCGCATCGTCGGCACGGACGCCAACGCCTTCGAACGCATCTATGCAGCGTTCCTCGCGGCGCGCGCGGCGCTTGGCAGCTTGCTCTTCGCTGCACAAGTGGTTGCCGAGCTCTTCGGGCTGCGCCCGCCGCTGGCCGTCATGCTGCTGTGCACGGCGTACGCAGCGCAGGCGGTCCTGTGGTGGAGGCTGCCGCGTTTTCGGCAAGCTTCGGCGCAATCGCTCGCGCACCTGCGCAGCCCGCAATGGCTCGCCACGATCGGCGTCGACCTGCTGAGTTTCAGCGCGCTGCACCTGCTGTCACTGGCTTCGGGCCCGAACTATCTGGCACTGCTCGTGTTGCCGGTGTTGATGGCGGGTGTGCTCACGCCACGCGTGATGGCGCTCGCCACGGCGGCCGCTGTCACCCTGATGTTGCTGGTCACGGCCTGGTTCGCGGTGATGGCGGGCGGCGACCCGGCCACGCTGATGACGCAGGCGGGGTTGGCCGGCAGCGGCTTCTTCATCATCATCTTGCTCGCCGGCGAGCTGGCGGGGCGCCTCGCGCGCGAAGAGCTCACCGCGCGCGGCAGCCTCGAGCTGGCGCGCCAGCAGGCGCAACTCAATCGCCTCGTCATCGAGGAAATGCAAGACGGTGTGCTGGTGGTCGACCGCAAAGGGCGCGTACGCGCTGCCAACCCGGCCGCTCGCGCGCTGCTCGCGCCGGGTGGCACCACGCGCAACGCTCCGTTCCAGCTGCGTGGCGTCGAAGCCTGGGAGCCGTTCGTGCTCTCGGTGGAACGCGCCTTCGCCGAGGCCGCCTGGCCGGAAGCCGGGCGCGACGTGTCCTTGCAGTTTTCACCGGGCCTCACGCGCACGCTGCGCTTGCGGGTGCGCTTCACCCGGCGACGCGACCAGCGCGCGAGCGAAGAACTGTGCGTGCTCTTCATCGAGGACGTGCGAACCGTCGAGGCACGCACGCGGCAAGAGAAGCTCGCCGCAATGGGCCGCGTGTCGGCCGGCATCGCGCACGAGATCCGCAATCCGCTGGCGGCGATCTCGCAAGCGAACGCCTTGCTGGCCGAGGACGCGACGAGCGCTGCCCAACGCCAGTTGACGCAATTGGTGGGCGACAACGTCGAGCGCCTGAAGCGCATCGTCGAGGATGTGATGGAGGTGGCGCCGGGCGCGACGCCGGCACGAGTTTGCATCGACGCCACCGCGCAGGTGGCGGCGGTGTGCGGCGAGTGGGCTCGCACGACGCACTTGCCCGCGGGCGACGTGAGCCCGTTGCGCACCGAATTGCCGGCAGAGCCGGTGGGCGTGGTGTTCGACGCCGAACATTTGCGCCGTGTGCTGGTGAACCTGCTCGACAACGCGCTGCGACACGGCGGCGGCACGCCCGCGACGATCCTGCTGCAGCTCGCGGTGCGCGGCGAGCGCGAGGTCGTGCTGAGCGTGGCGAGCGCGGGCAGCGCGATCAGCCCGGAAGTCGAGCGCTACCTGTTCGAGCCGTTCTTTTCGACGCGCAGTCGCGGCACCGGACTCGGCCTGTATATTTGCAGGGAACTGTGTGAGCGGTACGGTGCCAACATCGACTACCGGTTGCGTTCGGAACACGATCGCCTTCGCAACGAATTCGTCGTCGTGATGCAACGCGATACCGAGTCTGCCTTCACCGCGCCGGAATCTCGTTCTCTCTTCGCCTCATGACCTCACCGTCTCATTTCAGCCTGCTGGTCGTCGACGACGAGCCCGACCTGCGCACCCTTTACGAGCTGACCTTGCTGCGCGAGGGTTATGACATCGAAACCGCCGGTTCGGTCGAAGAGGCATTGATGCATCTGAAGGACCGCACCTACAGCGCGCTCATCACCGACATGCGACTGCCCGACGGCTCGGGACTGGACCTGCTGCGCAAGCTCGAGGAAACCGGGCGGCGCGAGAAGGCCATCGTCATTACCGCCTATGGCTCGGCCGAGAACGCGGTCGAGGCGCTGAAGGCCGGCGCCTACGACTACCTGACGAAGCCGGTCGATCTGCGTCAGTTCCGCGCGGTCGTCGCGTCAGCCATCGGTCGCGGCCCGCAGACCACGCCCACCGTCGACCCGGCCACGCTGCCTTCCGAGGCGGGACCGAGCGCGCCGCGCATCGCGCGAGTCGCCCCGGTGGCGACGGTGCCTGTCGCGCCGGCTCCCGTCAGCGCCGCGCTTGAACGACTGGCGGGCAGTTCCACCGCGATGCGGCAGGTGCGCGCGCTCGTCGACAAGGTGGCGCGCAGCATGGCGCCGGTGCTCGTGAGCGGCGAATCGGGCACCGGCAAGGAACTGGTCGCGCGATCGATACACGAGGTCAGCGCGCGCTGCGCGCAGCCGTTCATTGCAGTGAACTGCAGCGCGATCCCCGAACAGCTGCTCGAGGCGGAATTCTTCGGTTATCGCAAAGGCGCCTTCACCGGCGCTGCCGAGGACCGCGGCGGTTTTTTCCACGCTGCCAACGGCGGCACACTGTTCCTCGACGAGATCGGTGACCTGCCGTTGTCGATGCAAAGCAAGTTGCTGCGCTGCATCCAGGAAAGGTCGGTGCGGCCGGTCGGTGCGGTGAGCGAGCAGCCCGTCAACGTGCGCATCCTCAGCGCGACGCACAAGGACCTCGGCGCCGAAGTGCTCGCAGGCCGCTTTCGGCAGGATCTCTACTACCGGCTCAACGTCATCCAGATCCGGGTGCCGCCGCTGCGCGAGCGCATCGAGGACCTGCCGGCCATCAGCGAGCGCGTGCTCAAGCGCATCGCCGGTGACGCGGGCGTCTCGCCCGCCCCGCGCTTGACGCGCGCCGCGCTCGCGCACTTGTCGCGTTACGCCTTCCAGGGCAACGTGCGTGAGCTCGAGAACCTGCTGCATCGCGCAGTGGCGCTGACCACCGGCGACGCCATCGATGTGGGCGACCTCGGATTGCCGGAGTCCGAGATTGGCGAGACTGAAGCGCTCGGCATCGAGCTGCAGGCCGCGCCCGAGTTGTCGCCGTTGCCGTCCATCGCGGCAGCGGTGGAGCCCGTCGAAGCGACGCTGCCGTCCGATCTGGTCGCTCATCTCGACCAGGTCGAACGCGACATCCTCGTGCGAGCGCTGACGCGGCATCGGTTCAACCGCACCGCTGCCGGCGCGAGCCTCGGGCTGTCGTTGCGGCAGATGCGCTATCGCATGGCGCGGTTGGGCGTGCATGTGGCCGACCATGCGCTCGGCGGCGAGTCGGAGCGCGCGGGCAGCGAGCCCACCGAATCGACATGACGCGACGCGCGCGCCGGCATGGCTCGGCCGTGCCTGAAGGTGGCGCACTCTGGCAAGACGGTTGGTGGTCGAAGGCGCGCGCTTGCGCTTCGCCGAACTTCGGACCGCGACCGGCCGGCGCCTCGATCGATCTGGCCGTGATTCATTCGATCAGCCTGCCCCCGGGGCGCTACGGAGGCGATTCCATCGAGCGCTTGTTCACCAACCGGCTCGACTGGGACGCTCATCCTTACTTCGAGCAGATCCGTGGTCTCGAGGTGTCCTCGCATTTCCTGATCCTGCGTGATGGCGCGTTGATGCAGTTCGTTTCGTGCGATGAGCGCGCTTGGCACGCCGGCGCCTCGATCTGGCAAGGGCGCGAGAACTGCAACGACTATTCGGTTGGCATCGAACTCGAAGGTCTCGAAGGCGAGCGCTTCGAGGCTGCGCAGTACGCGATGTTGGTCGAACTGCTGCGCGCGCTCGCCGAGCACTATTCGATCGCCGCCGTCGTCGGGCATGAACATGTGGCCGCCGGTCGCAAGCTCGACCCCGGCGCAGGCTTCGATTGGCAGCGACTGATGGCTGCGCTCGGTTGGCCGGCCGAGCGCTTTCCACCCGCACCGGCCGATCGCTGAGACGCCCAAACCCGAGGCCCTGCATCAGGGCCGCGTAACACTATCAGTAGTGCTTGAAGGGTGGCGAGACCCCATATATAGTGTGTGAGTTCGTGCCGCATCGTTCCGCTCCGGTCAGGCGCCGAACCCGTGGCACGTGTCACCCACATCGCCAATCCAACAAAGAGGGGACTCCATGCAAGCAGTAACGACCACCACCCCAGCAAACAACCCGATGCCGCGCGGGATCGCGCCCGCCCGCAGCGAGTTGTCGGCCTATCAGGGCTATCAGATCATCCGCCGCAACGGCGCTGTCGTCGCGTTCGAGCCGAACAAGATCGCGGTCGCGTTGATGAAAGCGTTTCTCGCGGTGCACGGCACGCAAGGCGCGGCATCGGCGAGCGTGCGCGAAACGGTCGATGGCCTGACCGAGGCGGTGTTGCGTGCGCTGCTTCGCTCGCGGCCGGGTGGCGGCACCTTCCACATCGAAGACGTGCAGGACCAGGTCGAGCTCGGCCTGATGCGCGGCGGTCACCATGAGGTGGCGCGCGCCTACGTGCTGTACCGCGAACGACGCGCGCAGGAGCGCGCGAAGCAGGCGCGGTCCGCTGCCCCGCAAGAGCCGGCGCTGAGTGTCATCGATGGCGGCCAGCGCGTACCGCTCGACCTTGCGCACCTGCAATCGCTGATCGAGTCGGCATGCGCGGACTTAGGCGTTGACGTCAAGTCCGAACCGATCATGGCCGAGACGCGTCGCAATCTTTACGACGGCGTGCCGATCGACGAGGTCTACAAGGCATCGATTCTCGCGGCGCGCACGATGATCGAGAAGGACCCCGGCTACAGCCGCGCGACGGCGCGGCTGCTGCTGCACACCATCCGCAAGGAGATCCTCGGCGAGGAGGTCGCACAGGACGCCATGGGCCAGCGCTACGCCGACTACTTCCCGGGCTTCATCCAGCGCGGAGTGCAGGCCGAGCTGCTGGACGCGAAGCTGCTGCAGTTCGACCTGGCGCGTCTCGGCGCCGCGTTGAAGGCCGAGCGCGACCTGCAGTTTGACTACCTCGGCCTGCAAACGCTGTACGACCGCTACTTCCTGCACGTGAGCGACGTGCGCATCGAACTCCCGCAAGCTTTCTACATGCGCGTCGCGATGGGCCTTGCGATCAACGAGATCGACCGCGAAGCGCGCGCGATCGAGTTCTATGAAGTGCTGGCTACCTTCGACTTCATGAGTTCGACGCCGACGCTGTTCAACGCGGGCACGCAGCGTTCGCAGCTCTCCAGCTGTTACCTGACGACGGTCGCCGATGACCTCGATGGCATCTACGAAGCCCTGAAGGAGAACGCGCTGCTGTCGAAGTTCGCCGGTGGGCTCGGCAACGACTGGACCCGCGTGCGCGCGCTCGGCTCGCACATCAAGGGCACCAACGGCAAGAGCCAGGGCGTGGTGCCGTTCCTGAAGGTCGTCAACGACACAGCGGTCGCCGTCAACCAGGGGGGCAAGCGCAAGGGCGCGGTGTGCGCGTACCTCGAGACCTGGCACCTCGACCTCGAGGAGTTTCTGGAGCTGCGCAAGAACACCGGCGACGACCGGCGCCGCACTCACGACATGAACACCGCGAACTGGATCCCGGATCTGTTCATGCGCCGCGTCATGGAAAACGGCGACTGGACGCTGTTCTCGCCCGCCACCTGCCCCGACCTGCACGACAAGGTCGGCCTCGCGTTCGAACAGGCCTATGTGGCCTACGAAGAGAAGGCGGCACGTGGCGAAATCAAGCTGTACAAGAAGATGCGCGCCACCGACTTGTGGCGCAAGATGCTTTCGATGCTGTTCGAGACCGGGCATCCATGGATCACATTCAAGGATCCCTGCAACATCCGTTCGCCGCAACAGCACGTGGGCGTCGTGCACTCGTCGAACCTGTGCACCGAGATCACGCTCAACACCAGCGACACCGAGATCGCGGTGTGCAACCTCGGCTCGGTGAATCTCGCGCACCATCTGCGCGACGGGCAGATCGATCAGACGAAGCTCAAGAAGACGGTCGCCACCGCGATGCGCATGCTCGACAACGTGATCGACGTCAACTACTACGCGGTGAAGAAGGCGCGCGACTCGAACCTGCGCCACCGCCCGGTCGGGCTCGGCATCATGGGATTCCAGGACGCGCTGTACGAGCTGCGCACGCCCTACGCTTCGCAGGGAGCTGTCGAATTCGCCGACCGTTCCATGGAAGCGGTGTGCTACCACGCCTACTGGGCGTCGACCGAGCTCGCCGCCGAGCGCGGACGGTACTCGAGCTACCGCGGCTCGCTGTGGGATCGCGGCATCCTGCCGATCGACTCGCTCGACCTGCTGGCCAAGCAACGCGGCGGCTATGTCGAGGTCGATCGCGGCAGCACGCTCGACTGGAACGCGCTGCGCGCGCGCATCGCCGAGCACGGCATGCGCAACTCCAACTGCGTGGCGATCGCGCCCACCGCAACGATCTCCAACATCATCGGCGTCAGCGCGTCGATCGAGCCGACCTTCGGCAACCTGTCGGTGAAGTCGAACCTGTCCGGCGAGTTCACGATGATCAACGAGTACCTCGTGCGCGACCTGAAGAAGCTCGGGCTGTGGGACGACGTGATGGTGATGGACCTGAAGCATTTCGACGGCTCGCTGCGCCGTATCGACCGCGTGCCCGAAGAGTTGAAGGCGCTGTACGCCACCGCGTTCGAAGTCGAGCCGCACTGGCTCGTCGAGGCTGGCGCGCGTCGCCAGAAGTGGATCGACCAGGCGCAGTCGCTCAACATCTACATGGCCGGCGTGTCGGGAAAGAAGCTCGACGAGACCTACAAGCTCGCGTGGCTGCGCGGCCTGAAGACCACCTACTACCTGCGCACTGTCGGCGCGACACAGGCCGAGAAATCGACCGTGAAGGCAGGGCAGATGAACGCGGTGCCGGGCTCGTCGAACGGCGGACTGTCGGCGCTCGATGCCATCGCGGTGCAAGCGAGGCAACAGCTCTCCGGAGCGAGCGATGACACAAGCGACATCAAGTTCTGCGGCATCGACAACCCCGAGTGCGAGGCATGTCAATGAAGCGATGTGATTGATGCACAGAGCGACGCGCACGTGTTCAGCGACACCGTCGCGCATCGCTCGCATCAGCGCTCGAAGCTCGCGCTCGACGATGCGATACAGCAACAACGAGAACGCTTGAATGTCAACAAGTGCTTGGTGTTTCGACACAACACTCTCATAATTCGACGCCATAGGAAAACCACCATGTTGGTCTGGGAAGAAGAAATCCGATCCACGACGGTTCCCCCCATCGGCATCGCGCCGAACACACTGCGTGATGCAAGGGCGGTGCCCTCGTCGCCGCCGACGCTGCCGCTGTCAACGGCAGCGCCGCAGGCCTCGTCAGTCGATACGACGCGCCGCGTCAACGTCGCCGAGAAGCGCATCATCAACGGCGCCACCGATGTCAATCAGCTGGTGCCGTTCAAGTACAAGTGGGCGTGGGAGAAGTACCTCGCGACCTGTGCCAACCACTGGATGCCGCAAGAGGTGAACATGTCGCGCGACATCGCGACGTGGAAGGATCCGAACGGTCTCACCGAAGACGAGCGCCGCATCGTCAAGCGCAACCTCGGCTTCTTCGTCACGGCCGACTCGCTGGCCGCCAACAACATCGTGCTCGGCACCTACCGGCACATCACCGCGCCCGAATGCCGCCAGTTCCTGCTGCGCCAGGCTTTCGAGGAAGCGATCCACACGCACGCGTATCAGTACATCGTCGAGTCGCTCGGCCTGGACGAAAGCGAGATCTTCAACTCGTACCACGAGGTCGCGTCGATCCGCGACAAGGACGAGTTCCTGATCCCGTTCATCGACGCGATCATGGATCCGAACTTCCACACCGGCACGCCGGAAAACGATCAGACGCTGCTGAAGTCGCTGATCGTCTTTGCGTGCCTGATGGAAGGACTCTTCTTCTACGTCGGCTTCACGCAGATCCTCGCGCTCGGCCGTCAGAACAAGATGACCGGTGCCGCCGAGCAGTACCAGTACATCCTGCGCGACGAGTCGATGCACTGCAATTTCGGCATCGACCTGATCAACACCATCAAGCTCGAGAACCCGCACCTGTGGACGGCCAAGTTCAAGGCCGAGATCAAGGCCGTGTTCCAGAAGGCCGTCGAGCTCGAGTACCGCTACGCCGAAGACACCATGCCGCGCGGCGTGCTGGGTTTGAACGCGTCGATGTTCAAGGGCTACCTGCGCTACATCGCCAACCGGCGTGCGACGCAGATCGGCCTCGAGGAGCTCTTCCCGAACGAGGAAAACCCGTTCCCGTGGATGAGCGAAATGATCGACCTGAAGAAGGAGCGCAATTTCTTCGAAGCGCGCGTCATCGACTATCAGTCGGGCGGCGCGCTTTCGTGGGAATGACGCCTCCTCGAGCCGTCGAGCGACAGGTCATGAAAGAGATCAAGACTCGCGAAACGTGCGGCGCCGACGCAGAAGCGGCCCTCGCGATTCGCAACCCCATTCACCGTACCGGGGCGCCCCTCCTGGGCAGACCATTGGGCGGTGGATCGCTGCTTTGCATCGACTAGCTGTCGATACAGGGCAGTGCCTTTCGCAACTTGATCAAGGAGAAATGTGATGGCAACTGCGAAGAAGTCCACAGCCAAGAAGGCTGCGAAGAAATCGACGGCCAAGAAGTCGGCCGCGAAGAAGTCTCCGGCGAAGAAGAAGGCGCCGGCGAAGAAGTCCGCCGCGAAGAAGGCGCCTGCGAAGAAGGCCGCTGCGAAGAAGAAGGCGCCTGCGAAGAAGGCTGCCAAGAAGAAGGCGCCTGCGAAGAAGGCTGCCAAGAAGAAGGCGCCTGCGAAGAAGGCCGCTGCGAAGAAGAAGGCGCCTGCGAAGAAGGCTGCCAAGAAGAAAGCGCCTGCGAAGAAAGCAGCGAAAAAGCCTGCTGCCAAGAAGGCCGCGGCACCCGCCCCGGCTGCAAAGCCGGCGGCACCCGCTGCCAAGACTGCGCTGAGCCCTGCGGCAGCGTGGCCGTTCCCGACGGGCAACAAGCCCTGAGCGGACGAACATGCTGCAAGGAAAACCCGGCCTCGGCCGGGTTTTTTTCTTCACTTGCGCTGATGCGCGATCTCAGATCGGCTGCGTGTCGGCAAAGCCGTCCGGCGGCAAAGCGGGTCGACCCAAGGGCTCCTTGTGAGTCGGTCGCACGGCGACCTCACGTTCGAAGGCCCGATTGATCTCGGCTATCTCCTGTGTCCGTTTTCGCAAGGTCAGGGCTTCTGCGCGCGCGCGGTGCTGAGCGGCCAGGTCCTTCTGAAGTTGTTCGATCTGCCTGCGCGACTGTTGAACGTATTGCTGCGCGGTCAGCCGCGCACGTTCGATCTTCTCCATGCGAGAGAGCATCTCGGCAAGCCGCCGCCTGTACCACCAGGTGCAGGCACCGTAGGTGGCGGCGGCCGCGACGAAACCCGGCAACCACGGGATCAGCTGTGTGCTTATGTTCATGGTGACCTCCATATCGGCTGTCATCGCGACGACATGAAGTCGACATAGCGTGGGCCGGGGTTGTCCGCTGTGCACTAATGCGCAACGGGGCGTGCCCGGTGCTGCGCCGCGAGTTCCTTCAGCCGAGGCCGAGCTCTATGCGATCGACCACATGGTTCTGGCCACCCCGGCATGCGATCTTCAGCGCGCCAACGCGGTTTCCGAGGACGACGCATCGTTCGAGGGGCCAGCCCTGCTGCAACCCGTACAGTAGCGCCGCGCGGAAAGCGTCACCGCAACCGGTCGGGTCAACCACTTCGGTCGCAGTCACGCCGGGGATATGGGTACGCACGCCCTGCATCCACAGATCGCAGCCTTGCGCGCCAAGCGTGACGACGACGCCCTTCAGCTGCGAGCGCGAAAGCTCCTGCAGGCTGCGACCGGCGCGTTCGCACAACATGCGGCCTTCGTAGTCGTTGACCGCAACCCAGGTGGCCTGGTCGACGAAGTTGCGCAACTCCGCGCCGTCGAACATCGGCAGACCCTGGCCCGGGTCGAAGATGAACGGTATGCCGGCCGCTGCGAGCTGCTCTGCATGCTCGAGCATCGCCTGGCGGCCGTCAGGCGCGACGATCGCGATGTCGATGTCCCCCTGCTCGGGCACACGGACCTCGTGAGCCGACTGCATCGCACCGGGATGGAAGGCGGTGATCTGGTTGTTGTCGATGTCCGTGATGATGATCGCTTGCGCCGTGTACGCGTCGCTCACCACTCGCACATGCTCGGTGCTCACCCCCCATGAGGCGAGCCGCGCGACATACGCGTCACCATCGGACCCGACTGCGGCCATCACTTTGGGCCGGCCGCCGAGCTGATGCAGCGTGTAGGCGATGTTGCCCGCGCAGCCCCCGAATTCCCGTCGCATTGTCGGCACCAGGAACGATACGTTCAGGATGTGGACTTGCTCCGGCAGGATCTGCTCGGCGAAGCGGCCCGGGAAGGTGGTGATGGTGTCGAAGGCGAGCGAGCCGCAGATCAGCGCAGACATGAAGATTCCAAGTGGTTGTTCTAGCGGGCGCGCCGATGGCGCCCGGCTCAAGGGTAGAAGATCTCGACCGTGTAGCCAGCCACGCGGCGTCCGTCGACGGTCAACAGCAACTGCAGGTTCGATTCGGCGCCCGGGGCAAGCGTCGTGGTCGGGCTCCGAAAGTCGGCCGCCGACAGCGCCCGCCGTGCCACCAGCTCGCCATTGATATCGGTCAGGCTCAGATCGATGGTCGGCATCGCGAGCGTCAACGCGCTGCGACTGCGCAAAGCGACCGACAGACGCAGTGCGTCGGGCGGCGCGCCGGGCCCGGCGTACGTCAGCGCCGTGCTTTCGACGGCGATCTCCTCGATGCGACGAAGCGGCCCCAGAGTGCAGTCGAGCCATGCACAGGCTTCAGCGTACAGCGGGCGTGTTTGTGGCCATTGGGCGGCGATGACGTCGCGGTACTGGTAGGCACCCTGCAGCGCCAGCACGACGAGCAGCAGCGCTGCGGCAAGAGCGAGCCCGGCGCGAGCACGTGGCGATTCCCAGCGCGCGCGACGTTCGGCTTCGCGCAGGAAATTCGGAGCGACCGGTTGTTCCGGGTCAGCGGATGGCTCCCAGATGGCGCTCGGTGTGGACGTGTTCGTGAGCTGTGATGCGGCAAACCGCGCATCGTCAAATTCCGGATTCTCGGTCGCGGGGGGAGCAGGTGCAGGTGCAGGTGCAGGTGCAGGTGCAGGTGCAGGTGCCACCTCGACGCTCGCCGCCGGCGCGGGTGTCGGTGCAGCGGCGGGCGGTGGGGCGGGTGGCACGACCGCGGGGGGCTGCACCTGTGCCTTGCTCGAAATTGCTTCGGCCGGAGCCTGCAGAGGTGGCGCGGCGGGGACATCGTCATCGGGCAGTTGCACATCGACGGTCGTCATGCCCGGCGCAGGCACCGGAGGAGGCGGTTCCCACTGCGGCGGCGCTTCGCGGTCGAGATCGAACAAGCCTTCGAGCGCGTTGAACACTTCCTTGCAGCGCCCGCAGCGCACCCAGCCTTCGGAGATCTTGAGTTGATCCTGCACCACACGAAAGACCGTGCCGCAGGCGGTGCAACGAGTGGCCAGGCTCATGTTCGAATCATGCCATGCAGGGTCTGCGCCACGGCGCTAGCGCGCACGCCGCGCGCTCATCAGCACCCATCCCTCTTCGGTGTCGCCGACCTGCAGATCGCACGACGATGCATAGGCGCGCGCGAGCTCGTCGGCCTGGCGCTCCAGGATGCCCGCCAGCACCAGGTCGCCTCCCTGTGCGACACGCTCGCAGAGCAGCGGCGCGAGCAGTTTCAGCGGTGTGGCGAGGATGTTCGCGAGCACGAGCGGATAGGCTCCCTGCGCGGCCTGCGGCAACGCCGCATTGAGGCGCACGCCGTTGGCCTTTGCGTTGGCACGCGTGGTCTCGATCGCCGCGGGATCGATGTCCACCGCGTCGATGTCGCGGCCACCATGCAGCGCGGCGCCGATTGCGAGGATGCCCGAGCCGCATCCGTAGTCGAGGACGCGCGTCCACGATGCCGAGCGCGCGGCAGCATGCTGGACGATCCAGCGCAGGCACATGCGCGTCGTGGCGTGCGTGCCGGTGCCGAAGGCCATTCCCGGATCGAGCCGGATAACGAGGCTGGCGCCGGCCGGCGGTTCGTGCCAACTCGGCACGATCCAGAACTGCGGCGTGATCTCCACCGGCGCGAACTGCGATTGCGTGAGTCGCACCCAGTCCTCGTCGGGAAGCGCGTGAATCGACTTCAGTACGAAGCTCGACGGATGTTCGGCACGCAACAGCGTGGCTGCGTCGGTGGCACTCGCCTCGTCGACGAAAAGCGCGCTGAGCGCAGAGCGGGGCCAGCCTTCGGGCGCTCGCATGCCGGGCTCGCCGAACAGCGCCGCCTCGGTGGGCATCGCCGCGTTGGCGTCCTCGACACTGACCGATAGCGCACCCAACTCTTCGAGCAGGGTTTGCGAGATCGGTTCGACGTACTCGGCGTGCGTATGGAGCACCAGCTCGAACATGTGCTCTCTTCGGGCTCAGCGCTTGTGCTGATTCATCCATCCCTCGAGGTAATGGATGCTGGTGCCGCCTTCGACGAACTTGGCGTCGACCATCAGCTCACGGTGCAGCGGGATGTTGGTCAGGATGCCTTCGACCACCGTCTCCGACAAGGCGGTTCGCATGCGTGCGAGCGCTTGCTCGCGCGTGTCGCCATGCACGATGATCTTGCCGATCATCGAGTCGTAGTTGGAAGGAACGAAGTAGTTCGTGTAGGCGTGCGAATCGACCCGCACGCCCGGGCCGCCGGGCGGGTGCCACATCGTGATGCGGCCCGGCGACGGCGTGAACTTGTAGGGATCCTCGGCATTGATGCGGCACTCGATAGCGTGCCCGCGCATCTGGATCGCGCGTTGCGCGAAAGGCAGCTTCTCGCCGGCCGCCACGCGAATCTGCATCTGCACGATGTCGATGCCGGTCACCATCTCGGTCACCGGATGTTCGACCTGCACGCGCGTGTTCATCTCGATGAAATAGAACTCGCCGTTTTCGAACAGGAACTCGAAGGTGCCGGCGCCACGGTAGCCGATCTTCCTGCAGGCCGCTGCGCAGCGGTCGCCGATGCGCTCGATGACCCTGCGCGCGATGCCGGGGGCCGGCGCTTCCTCGATGATCTTCTGATGGCGGCGCTGCATCGAGCAGTCGCGCTCGCCGAGCCACACCGCGTTCTTGTGTTCGTCGGCCAGCACCTGGATCTCGACATGACGCGGGTTCTCGAGAAACTTCTCCATGTACACCTGCGGATTGCCGAAGGCCGCGCCGGCTTCGGCGCGTGTGGTCTGCACGGCGTGGATCAGCGCTGCCTCGGTGTGCACGACCCGCATTCCGCGCCCGCCGCCACCGCCCGCCGCCTTGATGATCACCGGATAGCCGACGGCGCGCGCGATGCCGATGATCTCCTTCGGATCGTCGGGCAGCGCGCCCTCCGATCCCGGCACGCACGGCACACCCGACTTGATCATCGCCTGCTTGGCGGCCACCTTGTCGCCCATGATGCGGATCGACTCCGGCGTCGGGCCGATGAAGGTGAAGCCGCTTTGCTCGACGCGTTCGGCGAAGTCGGCGTTCTCCGAAAGGAAGCCATAGCCCGGATGGATCGCCTCGGCGTCGGTGACCTCGGCCGTGGAGATGATCGCCGGCATGTTGAGATAGCTCTGCGCCGACGCTGCGGGGCCGATGCACACCGCCTCGTCGGCGAGCTTCACATACTTGGCGTCGCGGTCGGCTTCGGAGTACACGACGACCGACTTGACGCCCATCTCGCGACAGGCGCGCTGGATGCGCAGGGCGATTTCGCCGCGGTTGGCGATCAGTATCTTCTTGAACATGAGGTCTCCGCGGCTCAATCGCCCTCGCGAGCTGCGCTCGCCGGGCAATTTGGCTTCGCCGCAACGCCCTCGGCGTTGTCGCCGCGGTTGGCGATCAGTAACTTCTTGAACATTCGGTCGAGGGCCTATTCGATCGTGAACAGGGGCTGTCCGAACTCGACCGCCTGTCCGTTCTCGCACAGGATGCCGGTGATGGTGCCGGCCATGTCGGCCTCGATCTCATTCATGATCTTCATCGCTTCGATGATGCCGATCGGGTCGCCCTCGTTCACCTCCGAGCCGATGTCCACCAGCGGCTTGCCACCCGGGTTGGAGGCGCGATAGAAGGTGCCCACCATCGGCGACTTGATCACGTGGCCCGTCTGCACGGGCGGCGCCGCCGGTGCTTGCGAAGGCGACGTGGCGGCAGGGGCCGGGGTGGGAATGCCCACCATCGGGGTGGCGTACGCCAGCGGGTGGCCTGGCGCCGGCGCGGCGGGCTCAGCCTTCACGATGCGCACCTTGCCGTCCGCTTCCGTGATCTCGAGCTCGGAGATATTGGACTCCGACACCAAGTCGATCAAGGTCTTGAGCTTGCGCAGATCCATTGCGTCTCCAATCTCCGTTTGTTGTTGTGGCGCCGCGTGGGGCCGCCGTGCGCATCGAGGCGCGGGAAAGGGCTATCCGGCCTTTGCGGGCTGGCTCAAGGCGTGCGAAAGCGCCAGAGTGTATCCACCGGCCCCGAGGCCGCAGATGACGCCCAGCGCGAGGTCGGAGAAATACGAGTGGTGGCGAAACGGCTCGCGCCGGTAGATGTTCGAGAGGTGGACTTCGATGAAAGGCAGCGCTACCGCCGCCAATGCGTCCCGCAACCCGACGCTGGTGTGCGTCAGCGCGGCCGGGTTGATGATGATGAAGTCCGTCCCGTCAGTGCGTGCGGCATGAACTCGATCGATCAATGCGCCTTCGTGATTGCTTTGGAAACTGCGCAGCGTTGAGCCGGCTTTGGTCGCTATCGCGCCGAGATCGGCATCGATCATGCTTAGAGTGACGCTGCCATACACCGCCGGCTCGCGCGTTCCGAGCAGATTCAGATTGGGGCCGTGAAGCACGAGGACTTGCATGAAGTGAGTGCCGCCAAGCGGTAAAGATCAGGCCGACATAACCGAAGCCGGAACTTTACGCGGTTTGCGGCACGTTGCCGGCAAATAGCCAGAAATTAATTCCCAGAGGCCGTTCAACCCTCTTTCATCGCCCGTGCCCACGCGGCCAGCTCCTCGAAGCTGGTTTCCCCGATCTTGTGATGGACGGGTTGTCCACGGCGATCGAACACCACGGTGAACGGCAGTACGCCCTGGCGGTTGCCCAGCTCGTGGGTGAGGTCGAATCCGTGGATGCCGGCCAGCGCGATCGGGAAGCTGACCTGTACACGCGTCAGAAAGTCGCTGACCGGGCCCGCGCGGTCCAGGGCAAGGCCCAACACCTGCCAGCCGCGGGCTGTGAACTCGCGATGGAAGCGATCGAGCTGCGGCATCTCCTTCAGGCAGGGTGCGCACCAGGTGGCCCAGAAGTTGAGCACCAGCGGCTTTCCGCGCAGCGACGCCATCTTGAGCTCACCGCCAGACGGTGTCTCAAAGCGCAGCGACCACACGGCGGAGTCGCGAGCGTCGGCGGTGCGCCACCAAGCCCACCCGGCGCCGGCCGTCGCGGCCAGCGCTCCAACGCCGCCGATCATCACAGCCGCGCGTCGTTTCACGCGGCCCCCAACAGACGGCGCAAGGCCGCCAAGTCGCCCCGCTCGGTGCGCCCGCTCGCGTCCGGCTTGAGCGCACCTCGCAAATCATCGTGATCCAGCACGCTGAGTTGAACGGTGACCGCCTCACCCAGTTCGCGACACGGCGTGTGCACGCAAAGCACATTGATGGGTTCGCCGCGCGGTCCGGGTTTGCTCGCCGACTCGTAGTCGACGCCTTCGTTGATGAGCGCGATCTCCGCCGCCTTCGAGTCGTCGCAGAAAAGCTGCAAATGCACGTTGTTCAGTCGTGTGGCCGTACCGCGCCATACCGCGCCTGTCAGGTGCGGCCTGAATTCGGCCAGCCGCTCCATCCATCGAAGCGCCATGGCGCGCAGGGCCGCCAGCTCCACAGGCTGCGTTTCGGCGCAGAACAACTGCAAGTAGGTGCGCACCTCGTCCTCGACGTCGTCGTTGCGGGGCAGCTCACGGTTGCGCAGCGTCCCGCCGCGCCCCAACACGCGGGCCGCCTTGCGTTTGGCAGGGCCGTACTCCATGCCTTCCTCGACCACGAGGCGCGCCGCCGCAGCGGCCAGTTCAGCGCTCAACGAGCCCTTCATGGACACATTCTAGGAGTCGCGCGTGAGCCTGGACGAGTTGTCTCACGGCGGCTCGACGTCGCCCATGCGCGCCACGATCGTCGCGGCGCGACCGGCGACGTAGGCCGAGCCGGGGCGTTTTTCGAAGCGCTTGGGCGCAGGAAGCATGACCGCAAGCCGGGCCGAAGGATAAGCACCGAGCTGACCGGCACTCACATGAAAGTAGTGCCGCGCGGCAGCCTCTGCGCCGAACAGCCCTTCGCCCCATTCGACGTTGTTCAGGTAGATCTCGAGAATGCGCTGCTTGGACAACAACGACTCGAGCATCAACGTGATGACGAACTCCTGCGCCTTGCGTGCGACCGCGCGCTCGCTGCTCAGGAACAGATTCTTCGCAAGCTGTTGGGTGATCGTCGAGCCGCCGACGATCTTGGCCTGCACCTTGCGAGGGGCACCCGCGCTGTCGCTGCGCGCAGCGCGCCGTGCGAGTTGATCGTTGGCCCGCTCGGCGCGCATCTCGGCCTTCAGGTTGCGTTCCCAGGCCTTCTCGAGCGCGTCCCAGTCGACGCCGCTGTGTTCGGCAAAGCTCGCGTCCTCCGACGCGATCACGGCGCGCTTGAGCTGTGGGGAGATGCGCTCGTAGGGCACCCACCGCTGGCTCCAGACAATGCGATGCTGTTCGGCCAGCATGCGCCACATCTCGGAGCGCTGGAACGTCGTCGACTGCGGGTCGACGGTGATCATCAACGCAACGCGGAGCAGGAAATACAGCTGCAACGCGAGCGCCGACGCGGCGATCAGCAGGAGCAGCCGGGTGACCCCGCGCAACCAGGCGTTCATGCGTTCACATTGCCCTGCCGCTCGCGCAGCGCACGCAGCACCGATGCACTGTTCGGGCGCACACCACGCCAGAAGTGAAAGGCTTCGGCTGCCTGTTCGACGAGCATGCCCAGGCCGTCGCGGCCTTGCGCCCCGTGGTCGGCCGCCCAGTCCATGAAACCGCGCGCCGCCGGACCGTACATCATGTCGAGCGCAAGAGCACCCTCGCGCAGCACCGGCGCCGCGACCGGGATCGTGCCGCCATGCAGGCTGCTGGACGTCGCGTTGATCACGATGTCGAAAGCCTTGCCGCAGTCGTCGAGCGGTGCAGCGTCGAGCGTCACGCGATGAGCCCGTGCGTGGGCGGCATGGGAGTGGACCAATGCGTCGGCCTTCGCCGCGCTTCGATTGGCGATCACGAGGTGGACCGGGCGCTGCTCGATCAACGGACCGAGCACGCCAGCCGCGGCGCCCCCCGCGCCGATAAGGAGCACGCGCTGGCCGGCGAGCGCGACGCCGGCATTGCCGATGATGTCGCGCACGAGCCCGATGCCGTCGGTGTTGTCGCCGCACCACCCTTCGCGGTCGAAGCGCAGCGTGTTCACGGTGCCGGCGAGGGCGGCGCGCGCGCTGCGTCGCGCCGCGAGTTGTGCGGCTTCGGTCTTGAACGGCACGGTGACGTTGCAGCCGGCAGCTCCGCTCGCCGCGAACGCCTTCACCGTTTCGGCAAAAGCATGCGGCGGGCTGAGGCGCCTTTCATAGCGCATCGCCTGCCCGGTCTGCTCGGCGAAACGGGCATGGATGAACGGCGATTGGCTGTGTTCGACAGGGTTGCCGATGACGGCGTAGAGATCCATCAGCAAGGGCGACTCAGCGGGCGACGTGCGTCGTCTCGAGTGCCTCGTCGCGGGTGAAGCGAAAGCGCGAGGTGATCACCAGTTGATCGGCTTTCTTGCGCATCTCCGCGCTGAAGCTGCCGAATGGTGCCGCCGCGCGAACGATGGCCAGTGCGCGCCGGTCGAGCTCACGCGAATTCGATGCCCGCACGACTTCGGTTTCGACGACGCGACCGAGCGCATCGACGGTCATGTTCATCGTGAGCTCGCCGTACAGCTTCTGGCCGCGATGCTCGGGGAAGTTGCGCGTGCCGCGCTCCTCGATCTTGCGACGCAAGGCGTCGTAGTACAGCGCATAGACCTCTTCGCGCGTCGACGGGCTGATGTAGCGTTTCTTCGGGCGAGCGTTCTCTTCGTTGATGCGCTTTTCGATCTCGGCGAGCAGCTGGATCAACTGGCGCCGCCGCTCCTCGTGCTCTCGCTCTTGCGGCGAGCCCTGGTCGCGACGGGGGTCGGGCGGGGGCAACAGCGCCATCTCGCGGCGGATCTGCGCGAGCAGTTGCTGCTGCTGCTCCTGCAATTGCTCGATCTGCTTGCCCTGGTCCTGGTCGGCGTCGCCGACTTCGATCAGCGCGGAAGGCGGCAGCGGCGAGGTGGCCCGCCCGCGCAGCGCGTCACCGCCGCCGGCGAGGCTGGCCTGCGCGATCGCCTGCGCCTTGGTGGGTGGCTCGCCCGAGCGTGAATTGACGAGGATCACCTCGAGCGGCGTGTCCTGGAAGATGCGGTTGAACCCTTCCGGGTCGACAAAGCGCACCGTCAGCAGCGCGCCGTGAACCGCCACCGAGATCAGCAACGCGATCTGGACGGTCGAGAAGTTGCGCAGCAATCGCAGCATGGGTTCAGGCAGTGTTTGCGGGGGCCGCCGCGGGGGCTTGTGGGTCGGCTTCGGAAGCATCGTCCGCCAGATCGATCGCAAGCGTCAATGGCCCGGCGATTTCGGCTTCGTCCACGTCGGCCTGCGCATCGTCGGCGGCGGCACCTTCGGCGCCCGCCAGTTGCGCGCTCACGCTCGCATGCACGTCGAGGGTGAGCAGGTCGGTCGCGGTGATGCGCACCATGACACGGGTGCCGCGCGGCAGCGACTGGGCCCCCGTGGCAGGAAAGACGAGGGGCAAGGTTTCGCAGCGCACCAGGCCGTTCACCATCACGCTCGCAGGGACTGCCTCGATGCCGTTTTGAGCCAGGTAGCGCAGGGTCCAGTAGCGCTCGATGGCCGACTGGAAGCCGTTGTACGCGCCGTAGGCCCCGTCAAAAGCCGAGATGATCGAGAACAGTGCGGCATCCTTCGGCTTGAACGCAGCCGCAAGCGCAGCGGTTCGGCCATGCCTCGCGCACGCGATGATTTGCCACTGGTTGACCAGGTCGACATAGCGGCGCAGCGGCGATGTGGCCCAGGTGTACTGCCCGACGCCGATGCCTGCATGCGGCGCGGCCTTCGTGCTCATGCGCACCTTGACGCCCGGCGCGAGGCTCGCCTGGCTGCGATAGATGGCCGGCACCCCGAGATCGTCGAGCCAGCCGCCCCAGGTGCTGTTGGCGAGGATCATCGCCTCGGAAACGATCAGATCGAGCGGGGCGCCACGAACGCGCGTGCTGATGTGGACACGTTCGTCCCCGCTCGGTTCATTGCCGTTGTTGCCTTCGATGCGGAAGTTGTAGTCCGGCCGGTTGAAGATTTCGGGCTTGCCGCGCACCACTTCGCGCTGCGCCTTCAAGTGATTGGCGAGCCGAAACGCGAACGCCAATTCAGCGGCGAAGGGATAGTCGGGCTCGGCCTTGCCGGTCAACGCTTGCTCGGTGATCCGGTGGTCGAGCTCGTCGTGCCGCAGGTTGGTTGCGATCGACACGCGCTCGAGCTTCGTTTCCGTCGCTTTCACGGCCAGCGTTGCCTCGTCCAGAGTCACGTACAGCGACACTGCGGGACATTGCCGGCCGGCTTGCAGCGTGTAGGCCTGCACGACCTCGTCGGGCAGCATCGTGATCTTCCAGCCGGGCATGTAAACGGTCGACAGGCGCTCGCGTGCCACCTTGTCCACCGCACTGTCGGGCGTGATCGCGAGCGCGGGCGCCGCGATGTGGATCCCGAACACCACGCTGCCGCTGCCCAGCCCCTGCACCGACAGTGCGTCGTCGATTTCGGTGGTCGAAGAGTCGTCGATCGAGAACGCGCTCGCCGGCGCGATGGGCAGCGTCTCCTTGATCGCCGGCGCCGTGAGCGCCGGGAACGCAGTACCCTTGGGAAACTGCTCGAACAGGAAGCGCCGCCAATGGAACTGGTAGGGGCTGTCGATCGCCCCGGCCGCGGTCAGCAGGTCGAGCGGTGCACGTTGCGATCGCTTCGCGGCCTCGACGACCGCCTTGTATTCGGGCGCGTTCTTGTCGGGGCGAAACAAGATTCTGTAGAGCTGCTCACGCACCGGTGCCGGGCAGGCGCTGCTCACCAGTTCCGCCGCCCAAGCGTCGATCTGCGCGGCTTGCTGGCGCTTGCGCTCGATCCCTAACAGTGCGGCCTTCACCGTTTCTTGCGGCGCCTTTCGGAACATGCCCTTGCCGAGCCGGCGAAAGTAGTGCGGTGCCTCGAACAGGCGAAACAGCGCGGCGGCCTGATGCTCGGTGCCGGCGCTCGCGTTGAAGTAGTCGCGCGCCAGGTCGGCGAAGCCGAACTCGCTGTCGGGCGCGAACTCCCACGCGAGGTCGAGGTCGATCTGCTCGGCCAATGCATGCGCGCTCGCGATCAGTTGCGCCGGTGGCGGCTGTGTGAACTTCAGCAACACGTTGGCCGACTTCACCTTGACGCGCTTGCCCGAGTCAAGCTCGACCTGCATCGAGCTCTCCGCTTCGGACATGACGCGGCCCGCGAGAAACTTTCCGGCGTCGTCGAACAATGCGTACATGCGAGCTATTGTCGCCGCAGCGCGCGCTGTCTCAGACCAGACCAGCGAAGCGCAATACATCGGGAAGGTGCGCATCGAAGTCGGACAGCGCATGGTCGCCGCCTTCGAGCAATTTGATGCGGCACTGCGCGTAGCGCTCGACCATCTCGTGCCAGTCGAGCACTTCGTCGCCCTTGGCGATCACCGCGAGGTAACGCTCGGGCCGCGTCAGCACTCCCGGCGCCATGTCGCGAAACTCATCGACATGCTCGGCGCGAAAGGACACGCGCACGTCGCTGTGCCAGGCGGTGGTCTCGCCGATATGCCCGGCAAGGTCGCGCGCCGGGTGGACCGCGGGGTTCAGCACCACCGCGGGGCAATCGAATCGCTCGGCCACGACCGTCGCGTAGAAGCCGCCGAGCGAGCTGCCGATCACCGCCATCGACTCGCGCGGCCAGTGCGCCAGGCGCTCCGACACGATCGCCATCGCCTCGCGCGGCGAGACGGGCAACTGCGGGCACCACCAGTGCACGTCGCGGCGGTGCGTCGCCAGCCAGTTCGCGATCATGCGAGCCTTGAACGACTGCGGCGACGAACGAAATCCGTGCAGATAGAGCAGGTGCGTCGACGCACCCGCGCCGGTTGCAGCCCGCGCACCGGCAGGGGAGGCGCCGTCACCGGTCATGGGCGACGTTCGAGCGCCGAATCGGCGGGGCGCCCGAGGGCATCGAGCAACTTGCCGTGGATCCCGCCAAAGCTTCCATTGCTCATGCACAGCACATGATCACCGGGCTCCACCTTGGCGAGTACGCTTTGCACGAGCTTGTCGATGCTGTCGCACACCTGCGCCTGCGCGCCGAGCGGTGCGAGCGCCTGCACCGCGTCCCAGTCGAGCCCGCCCGAGTGGCAGAACGCGAGGTCGGCTTCTTCGAGCGACCATGGCAGCAATGCCTTCATCGAGCCGAGCTTCATCGTGTTCGAGCGTGGCTCGAACACCGCGAGGATGCGCGCCGCGCCGACCTTGCGGCGCAAACCATTGATCGTGGTCCGCATCGCGGTCGGGTGATGCGCGAAGTCATCGTAGACCTTGATCTCGCCCGCGCCCCTGCTGACGCTGCCGCTCAGCTCGAGCCTGCGACGCACGTTCTGGAAGCTCGACAGCGCTGACGCCGCGACCTCGGGCGCAACGCCGACATGTTCGGCCGCCGCAATGGCGGCCAGAGCGTTGAGTTGATTGTGTTCACCGAGCAGCGACCACTCGACGCGCGCGATCTTCAAGCTGCCGCGCAACACGTCGAAGGCGTGCGGCTCGCCACGCGCGCGCAATGCGCCGGGTTCTTCCCTGCGGGCGCCGAAACGCACCACTTCGCTCCAGCAGCCCTTTGCGAGTACGCGTTGCAAGCTCTCTTCGCGCGCGTTCACGACGACGCGCGCTGAAGCCGGCATCGTGCGCACCAGGTGGTGGAACTGCCTCTCGATGGAGGCCAGGTCGTCGAAGATGTCGGCGTGGTCGAACTCCAGGTTGTTCAGGATCGCAGTGCGCGGGCGGTAGTGCACGAACTTGCTGCGCTTGTCGAAGAACGCGGTGTCGTACTCGTCGGCCTCGATGACGAAGGCATTGTGATTGCCCAGGCGCGCCGAGACGCCGAAGTTGATCGGCACACCGCCGACCAGAAAGCCCGGCTGCAAGTCGGCGTGCTCGAGCACCCAGGCGAGCATCGAAGTCGTCGTCGTCTTGCCATGCGTACCGGCCACCGCGAGCACATGGCGGCCTTGCAGCACATGTTCGGCCAGCCATTGCGGACCGCTGGTGTAGGGGGCGCCCGCGTCGAGGATCGCCTCGACGAGCGCATTGCCGCGCGTGACGACATTGCCGATGACGTACAGGTCCGGCTTGAGCGTCAACTGCTCGGCACCATAACCTTCGACAAGTTCGATGCCGAGCGCGCGCAACTGGTCGGACATCGGCGGGTAGACGCTGGCGTCGCAGCCGGTGACCTTATGTCCCCCTTCGCGCGCGAGCGCCGCGAGCCCGCCCATGAAAGTGCCGCAAATGCCGAGAATGTGGATGTGCATCCGGCGATTCTAGGTTTCGCCCCGACCACTCGGGTTCTACGGTCCGCTCACTTTGGTATCCGTCCGTGACCTTTCCCCCGACACTGCTGCCCGGTCTCGCGTCGCACCCGTGGGCCTATCCGGCGCTCGAAATCGTGCACATCATCGGGGTCGGCCTGCTGCTCGGCAACCTGACGCTGCTCGAGCTGCGAGTGTGGGGGCTCGGGCGCGCGCTCCCGCTGCCTTCGCTCGCGCGCATGACGCTCACGCTCGTGCTCGCCGGGGCGACGCTCGCCGTCGCGTCCGGGTTGTTGATGTTCGCAAGTCAGAGCGCCGACCTGATCAGCAACCGTGTCTTCCTCGCGAAGATGGGCTTGCTGCTGCTGCTCGGCTGCAATGCAGCACTGTTCCATGCACGACGGGGGCTGGCGCGACTCGACGCGATCGCGCGTGCGCAGACCGCGCTCTCGTTGGGGCTATGGATTCTTGTCATAGTCTGCGGTCGTTGGATCGCGTATTCGTGACGCCGCAGGAACCATGATGCAACGACGCTCTGTCTTGATCGCCGGCCTGTCGCTGGTGCATGCGCCGTGGGTGCGCGCGCACCACGGCTGGAGCAGTTTCGACCAGGCCCGCCCGCTTTACCTCGAGGGGCGGGTGGCCAAGGTCGTGTGGCGCAATCCGCATGTGGAGTTCGATCTCGAGGTGGCGCCGGACCTCAAGTTGCCCGCCGACCTCGCGACGCGCTCCGTGCCCGCGCAAAGCGCGCCGGTGGAGGGCGCCAAGTTGCTTGCATCCGCGCAACTGCCCACCCGCAAAGATCGCATCTGGCACATCGAGCTTGCGCCGCTCACGCGCATGCAGGCGTGGAAGGTCGAGGAAATCAAACCCGGCGCGCCGGTCAGCGTGCTCGGCTTCACCTTCGCCGCAGAGCAGGGCGACGCCGTGCTACGCGCGGAGTATCTGTTCGTCGCGGGCAAGACCTACGCGATGCGGTCGTCACCGGCCTGAAGTCTTCGCTTCGTTCAGGCAAGCGCCTCGCGCGCCGCGGCAAAGGTCGCGGCAAGCTCATCTGGCGTGTGCGCTGCGCTTACGAACCCGGCTTCGTAAAGCGCCGGGGCGAAATAGACGCCCCGATCGAGCATCGCGTGGAAAAAGGTGTTGAAGCGCTCTCGGTTGGTCGCGAGCACCGCCTGATAGTGCGTCGGCAGTGCATCGCTGAAGAAAAAGCCGAACATCCCTCCCTCGCAGTCGGCGACCAAGGGCACGCCTGCTTCGCGGGCAACGGTTGTCAAACCGTCGACGAGCGCCCGCGTGCGTTCCGACAGGGCTTCGAAAAACCCCGGTTTCCGGATTTCCCGCAGTGTCGCGAGACCGCAGGCGGTGGCGACCGGATTGCCTGACAAGGTGCCGGCCTGATAGACCGGTCCGAGCGGGGCAAGCAGCGACATGACTTCCCGCGAGCCTCCGAACGCGGCGAGCGGCATGCCGCCACCGATGACCTTGCCGAACACGCTCAGGTCGGGGCGGAACCCCGGGATGCTCTGCGCGTACAGGCTTTGCGCACCGCGAAGCGCGACGCGAAAACCCGTCATGACCTCGTCGAACACGAGCAGCGCGCCGTACTGCGAGCACAACTCGCGCAAGCACTTCATGAACGGCACGCTTGCGCGCACGAAATTCATGTTGCCGGCGATCGGCTCGATCATCACGCAAGCCAGCTGCGGGCCGTGCAGCGCGAACGCTTCTTCGAGCTGGCCGACATGGTTGTATTCGAGCACCAGCGTGTGCTGCACCACCTCCGGCGGGACGCCGGCGCTGGTGGGGTTGCCGAAAGTCGCCAGACCCGAGCCGGCTTTCACCAGCAGCGCGTCGGCGTGCCCGTGGTAACAGCCCTCGAACTTGATCAGCTTCGACCGCCCGGTCGCGCCGCGCGCGAGGCGGATCGCGCTCATTGCCGCTTCGGTGCCCGAGCTCACCAGGCGCAGCTGCTCCATCGAAGGCACGAGCTCGAGAATGGCCTCGGCAAGCTCGATCTCGCGCTCCGTCGGTGCGCCGAACGAGAGTCCATCGACGGCGGCTTCCTGAACGGCCTTCAACACGGCCGGGTGACCGTGGCCCAGGATCATCGGACCCCACGAGCCGACATAGTCGATGTAGCGGCGACCCTCCGCGTCGAACACGTAAGGGCCTTGCGCATGGGTGATGAAGCGCGGCGTCCCGCCAACGGCGCGAAACGCACGCACCGGCGAGTTCACTCCGCCCGGTATGACGCGCTGCGCCCGTTCGAAGAGCTGCGCGTTGCTGCGCGACGACTCAGTGGACACGGCGAGGTTCGCCTGGCGCCGGACCCGTGTCGATGTCGCTCTCGCCCTCGGCTTCTTCGGGCGGCGGCAACGCCCAGAAAAAGCGGTCCGGCAACACATTGCCCATGCCGGGCCGAAAACCTGCGTCCAGCGACTGGTCCAGGAACGTGAGGGCCTCGCCGATTGCGGCCTGCAGTTCGGCGCCGGACGCAAGCAGGGCGGCGAGCGCCGCGGAGAGCGTGTCGCCGGCGCCAACGAACGCGACCTCGAAGCGTTCGAACTTCTCTCCGGTGAGCGCACCCTGCGGTGACGCAAGCACGTTGTCGATGAACTGATCGGGCAGCGCCACCCCAGTCACGAGGACGAAGCGCGTACCGTGCTCGGCCGCGGCGACCGCAAGTTCGCGCGGTGACGCGGGGCGATCGGCCTCCCAGTCAGGCAACAAGAAATCTGTCAGCGTCTTGTGATTGCCCACCAGCAGCTCGGTCTGAGGAAGCACGAGCTCTCGAAACGAATCGAGGTAGGCCTGAAGATCGTCGTCTTCGATCCACGACAGGTTGGGCATGTACGCGACCAATGGAACGTCGGGATAGTCGGACAGCACCTCGGCGACCGCACCGACACCCTCTGCAGATCCGAGGAAGCCGACTTTCCAGGCCGCGATGGTGACGTCCTCGAGGATGCTGCGCGCCTGCTCGACGATGGTGTCGGCCTCGAGCGGCGTGTGACTGAAGACTTCCGCCGTGTCGCGCAGCACCACCGCGGTCACCACCGGCAGCGCATGCGCGCCCATCGCCGCGATGGTCGCGACATCGCCTGCCACGCCGCCGGCGCCGCTCGGGTCACTTGCGTTGAAGCTCATCACGCAAGCCGGTGCCGGTGCTTCTTGCGGCACATCGGCGGGCGCTTCGGTGGAAGGGGTCTCAGCGGTCATCGATGGATCGTCCGGGAGGCCGAGTCAGTAGTGCGCGCAACATGCAGTCTGCTTCTAGGAAAGTGTGAGGAATGTTGCGTATGTGCCGGCGAAATCTTGTGTTTTCGCCATTTCCCGTCGCTACAATTCGACCCCATTGTAGTGAAGCAACCAAAATAAGCGTGAGTGAATCCCGGACCTGGATGTGCCTCATTTGCGGTTGGATTTATGACGAGGCCTCTGGAGATCCGGAACATGGTATCGCTGCGGGCACGGCTTGGGCCGATATCCCGATGAACTGGACCTGTCCCGAGTGCGGCGCGCGCAAGGAGGACTTCGAGATGGTGCAGATCTGAAACCGATGCCGACCCCGTGCGTTCGAGTCGTTGAGGAGAAAGATTGGTGAGCAAGCAAGCGCAGACCGATCGTCCCGTGGGTGCCAAAGTGCTGGTCATCGATGACAGCAACACGATCCGACGCAGCGCGGAAATCTTCCTAAAGCAAGGAGGCTACGAGGTGCTGCTGGCCGAAGACGGGTTCGATGCGCTGTCCAAGGTCAACGATCATGACCCGCACCTGATCTTCTGCGACATCCTGATGCCGCGCCTCGATGGCTACCAGACCTGCGCCATCATCAAGCGCAACCCGAAGTTCTCGCACGTGCCCGTGATCATGCTGTCGTCCAAGGACGGCTTGTTCGACAAGGCGCGTGGTCGCATGGTCGGCTCCGAGGACTACCTGACCAAACCCTTCACCAAAGACCAGTTGCTGGGCGCGGTAGAGCGCTTTCGCAGGGTGGATTGAACGATGAACGGGCTTAAGTGGCGCAAACGCCCGGGCTCGTGCCAAGAATCACACGCCAGCCGCGACGTGATACGCGGTATACAGAGGACATGACGATGCCTATCCAGAAAATCCTGTTGGTCGATGACTCGAAAACCGAGCTTCACCATCTATCCGAAATGCTGACCAAGCGCGGCTTCGCAGTGCGCACAGCAGAGAACGCCGACGACGCGATGCGTCGTCTGGGCGAGGACAAGCCCGACCTGATCCTGATGGACGTCGTCATGCCAGGGCAAAACGGCTTCCAGCTGACCCGTGCGATCACACGCGATCCGCGCTTCGCGGACGTCCCGGTGATCATGTGCACGAGCAAGAACCAGGAGACCGACAAGGTGTGGGGCATGCGCCAGGGCGCGCGCGACTATGTCGTCAAGCCGGTCGACGCCGACGAACTCGTCTCCAAGATTCGCGCGTTCGGCTGAGCGTCGAATGCGACTCCCTTCCATCGACTTGGCTTGAACTGAATGGCCAACAAGGAAGCACTGCGTGAATTGCAGACCCGCCTCGCGGAGCGGCTGCAGGCAGCGCGCACGCAAAAGCGTGCCACCTCATGGCTGGCCGTCGAATGCGCCGGGCGCGGCTTCTTGCTGCCGCTGGCCCAGGCCGGCGAGATCTTCTCGGTGGCGCCGCTGGTCAGCGTGCCGCATTCGAATGACTGGTTCCTCGGTGTCGCCAACCTGCGCGGCGGATTGTTCGGTGTCGTGGATCTGGCGCGCTTCCTGGGCGTGGGTACCAGCGCGTCTCGCGAGCAGGCCCGGCTGGTGGTGTTCAACCCCACGTTCGAACTCAATTGCGCGCTGCTCATCGACCGGCTGGCCGGTCTGCGCAGCGCCGAGCAGTTGAGTGTCGATACGAGCGCAGAACGCGCCCGGCCACCGTTCGTCGGCGCGCGATATCGCGACAACGGTGGGCGCATCTGGCAGGAACTGAACTTGGCCGCGTTGGCCAACGACGACGCGTTCATGAGGATCGTTGATTGATCGTTGATTCGAGTGTTGGGACGGGCCTGCGTCGCAGGCTGTCACTTCTAAGACTGCAGAGGGCGATATGAGCTTGCTGAACACGATGAAGGGCTGGGGCAAAGGCCGCGCGGCGAACGACAACGGCGCCAATGAACGGGCCTTTGACGAGATGTACCCGAACGGCGCGGCCGATCTCCCGCTGGAGATGGCGTCGCCCGGGGCTGCTGCCGCCGCCAACATGATGCAAATGGGACCCGCGGACTCGTCGATCATCTCCGAATCGGCGCCGACCGAGGTGCCGCCCGAGTTCGGCGACACGCGCTCTCCGGCCGCGCAAGCCGCTGCGCAAGGTGGCAAGGGCCTGCCGATCATCGGCGGCCTGCCCATGATCGAACAGCAGCGCATCTTGATCGGCTTGATCGTGACGGGCCTGTTGCTGCTCGCCTTGATGATTGCCGTGACGCTCGGTGCCGCCAACCGCAGCGCGTCGCAGGTTGGTGCGAGCGGTCAGTCGCTGATGCAGTCGCAGCGTCTGGCGAAGTCGGTGACACAAGCGTTGGTCGGCCGGCCGGAAGCTTTCCCCGAGGTGCGTGAAAGCGTCGACGTGCTTGCGATGACCGTGCGCGCCCTGAAGGACGGCGGCGAAACGCTCGAAGCCGCACCGTCCGCCGCACAGCCCGCGATCGAAGCGGTGCTGCCGCTGGTCGACAAGGCCGAGAAGAACGCCAACATCATCATCGGTCAGCAAAAGGTGCTGACGCAGGTCGGCGAGGCGCTGCGCACCATCAACCGCCAGTCGTCGGACTTGCTGGAAACGGCCGAGACGATCTACTCGATGAAGCTGCAGCAGAACGCGACCCCGGCGGAGCTGACCGGCGTCGGCCAACTGGTCATGTTGACGCAGCGTATCGGCAAAAGCGCGAACGAATTCCTGACCACCGAAGGCGTGAGCCAGGAGGCGGTGTTCCTGCTCGGCAAGGACTTGAATTCGTTCCGCGAGATCGCGCAGGGCCTGCTCGAGGGTAACCAGGAGTTGCGCTTGCCGGCCGCGAAGGATCCCCAAACCCGTGAGCGGTTGACGGCGCTGGTTGCGCAATACGACAAGACCCGAGTTCAAGCAGGCGCCATTCTGGGCAATCTGCAAGGCCTCGTGTCCGCGCGCGAAGCGCAGGTCGCGATCGTGAGCGACAGCGAACCGCTGCGCAAGAACCTGCAGGTGCTGTTGGACAAGCTCAGCGCGGAAGCCGGCATCGGCGCATGGAACGTCTTCGCGCTGGTGTTGGCAACCATCCTGATCGCCGCGGGCGGCGCGGGCCTCGTGCGCCTGCAGTTCCGTGACCAGAAGCAGCGTGCTGCGATGGCCGAGACGCATCGGCAGGAAGCCGAGCGCCAAGAGCAGGAAGCCAAGCGCGTCAACGACGCGAACCAGGCGGCGATTTTGCGATTGATGAACGAACTGCAGACGGTGGCCGAAGGCGACTTGACGCAACAAGCCACGGTGACGGAAGACATCACGGGCGCGATCGCGGACTCGGTGAACTACACGGTGGAAGAGCTGCGAACGCTGGTGTCGCAGGTGCAAGGCACGGTGGGTCGGGTGACCGAAACGACGCAGCAGGTGGAAGCCACATCGACCGAGTTGTTGGCCGCGTCCACCGAGCAGCTGCGCGAGATTCGCGACACCGGCGAGTCGGTACTGCAAATGGCCGGTCGAATCAACGAAGTGTCTGCGCAAGCGCAGGAAACGGCTCAGGTGGCGCTCCAATCGCTAAACGCCGCCGAGACCGGTCTGAAGGCGGTGCAGAACACGATTGGCGGTATGAACTCGATCCGGGACCAGATCCAGGAGACCTCCAAGCGGATCAAGCGGCTGGGCGAATCGTCGCAGGAGATCGGTGAAATCACCGAACTGATTTCGGACATTACCGAGCAGACGAACGTGCTGGCGCTCAACGCAGCCATCCAGGCCGCCTCCGCCGGTGAAGCCGGCCGAGGCTTCTCGGTGGTTGCGGAAGAAGTTCAGCGACTGGCGGAACGTTCCGGTGACGCGACGCGCCAGATCGCCGCGCTGGTGAAGACGATTCAGACCGACACGCAAGACGCGGTGGGCGCCATGGAGCGCAGCACGCAGGGCGTGGTCGAGGGAACGCGACTGTCCGACGCGGCCGGTGCGGCGCTCGGCGATATCGACCGCGTGTCGCGCCAGCTCGCTGACCTGATCGCGCAGATCTCGACCCAGGCGTTGCACGAAGCTGAATCCGCGAACGTGGTGGCGGCCAACATCCAGCACATCTTCGCGGTGACCGAGCAGACGGGAGAAGGTACCCGATCGACGGCCCAGATGGTGCGCGAACTGTCCCGTACCGCTGAAGAACTGAAGCAATCGGTGGCGCGATTCAAGATCGACTGATCGCAAGGGGCGTCGACGCCCGTGCGCCAGGACGCGCTGACACAGGGACCCACCCTCAAACGATCGGACGAGCAGCCACCGCATGAGCATGAACAGCCCCCGCGACACCGAGAAGGCCGACGACCTGAGCGCCCTGGCCTGGGTGCAGGACGAGTTGCGCAAATCGCTGGACACAGCGCACAAGGCGCTGCGCCGCTTCGTCAAGGAATCGGAAGCCCAGCTCGGCGCTGATGTCGACGTCGTCGACCCGGCCGTGCTGCGCAGCGCGCGCCAGCAACTGCACCAGGGCGTCGGCGCGCTCGAACTTGTCGGCCTGCCTGGCGCCGCCGTGCTTCTGCGCGCGAGCGAGGTCGCGGTGCAGAAATTCATCGCGCGCCCGCAGAAACTCACGCTCGAAGCGGTCGAAACGATCGAGCGCGCTTCCTTCGCACTGCTCGAATACCTGTCTCGACTGTTGTCGGGCAAGACCGTTTCGGCCGTCGCGATGTTTCCGCAGTACCGCGCGGTTCAGGAGCTGGCAGGCGGCGACCGCGTGCATCCGGCGGATCTCTGGAACGAAGACTGGCGTTGGCGCGAGCTGCCGGCCGACCCGACCGCGACGCCTCGCGCGACTGACGGCTCGACGCGTGCCGAAATGGAAGAGCACCTGCTCCAGCTGATGCGCACAGGCACGCCGGCGGCTGCAGCTCGCTTGAGCGACATCTTCGCCGGGCTCGGCGAATCGAGCAGCGAGCCGCAGACCGCCACCCTGTGGCGTCTGGCAGCTGGCTTGTTCGAAGGGCACGCACAAGGTCTGCTGAAAGCGGACAACTACAGCAAGCGGGTCGGGTCGCGATTGCTTGCGCAGGCTCGCATGATCGAGAACGGCGACCAGAGTGTCGCGTCGGAACGGCTCGCGCAGGACCTGCTGTTCTTCTGTGTTCAATGCGATTCACCCGGTGACGGGCGCATCGCGCCGCGGCTCGCCGCCGTACGCCGGGCCTACGGGCTTTCGCATCAGGAGCCCGTCGACTATGGCGTGAGCCGGTTGGGTCGCTTCGACCCCGCATGGGTCGTGCAGGCGCGCAAGCGCGTCGCTGCGGCAAAAGACGCGTGGTCGTCGGTCGCAGGCGGCGAAATGCACCGTCTGGCGGGGCTTGCCGAGCAGTTTTCGCTGGTGACCGATTCGGTCAAGCGGCTGTATCCGTCGGGAGAAGTGCTGGCCGACGAACTGACGCAGGCCGTGGCCTATACGGTCCAGCAACGCGAGGCACCGTCGGCGCCGTTGGCGATGGAAGTGGCAACCAGCGTCCTGTACCTGGAAGCTTCCCTCGAGGACGGTGATTTCGACCATCCGCAGATGGGATACCGCGTGCAATGCCTGGCTTCGCGCATCGCCGCGGTGCGCACCGGTGTCACCGCCGAGCCGCTCGAGGGCTGGATGGAGGAGCTCTACCGCAGGGTTTCCGACCGCCAGACGATGGGCAGCGTCGTGCAGGAGCTGCGGCTTTCGCTGTCGGAGTCCGAAAAGCACATTGATCAATACTTCCGCGACCCGCAGGATCGCGATGTACTGATCCCGGTGCCCAATCAGTTGTCGGCAATGCGCGGCGTGTTGTCCGTGCTCGGCATGGACCAGGCATCGGCCGCAGTGCTGCGCATGCGCGACGACATCAACGTCCTGATCGCCACCGAAGTCGACGCGCTGCGACCCGACGCCCGGGCGACTTTCGAGCGGCTGGCCGGCAACCTCGGCGCCCTCGGATTCCTGATCGACATGCTCAGCGTGCAGCCGCAAATGGCGAAGTCGCTGTTCGTGTACGACGCGGACGCCGGCACCCTGAGCCCGGTGATGGGGCGCCACGCGGAGAACACGTGGCCGGGACACGAGCTACCGGCCGTGACGGTGCCGGTGCAACCCCGCCTGATCGAGCAGGCCCAATCGCTTGCAGTCGCCGCGATTCGCGAAGATGTGCCGGTCGACGAAGTGTCACGCGACCTGGAGCGGTTGTCGCACGAGGCGCTCGTTGCCGACCAGCCGGTGCTCGCCGCGACGGTGGCTGCCGCGCAGGCCGCACTCGAGCGTGCCGAGGATGCATTCGACGAGAGCGCCGCTCGCGAGCAGCTGGCGCTCGCGATGAACGACTTCGTGAGCACCGCATCCGACGCGGTCGCCATCGAACCGGTGCCGACGCCGTCCCCCAAGCGTGCAGTTTCAGCCGCTTCATCGGCGGCTGTGGCGAACGGCTCGAGCGGCCTCGAGGACGACGCCGAGATGCGCGAAATCTTCCTCGAGGAAGCGCGGGAAGTGCTCGATGGCGCGCAAACGGCGCTCGCCGAACTGACTGCGGGCCCGACCAACGTCGAGCTGATGACCACCCTGCGTCGCGCCTTCCACACCCTCAAGGGCAGTTCGCGGATGGTCGGACTCAACGAGTTCGGCGAGGCGGCGTGGTCGTGCGAGCAGTTGTTCAATGCCCGGCTGGCCGAAGCGCCGCATGCCGACGAAGCGTTGCTGGACTTCTCGGGCCAGGCACTTGCCTACCTCGGCGACTGGGTTCAACACATCGCGTCCCGCGACGCCGGCGCCCATGAGGCAAGCGCGGTACGCGCGGCCGCAGACGCTCTTCGCCTCGACGGTCATTTGCGCCCGCTGCAGCTGCCAAGCGCAGTGAAGTGGGACGAATTCGTTCCGGCATCGCTGCCATCCGATCTTCCGACCGCTGCCGACCTCGATCTTCCGCCGGTGTTCGACGTGATCCCCGCGACGCAGCCGGAGCAACCGCTCGCCGCGATGCCCGAAGTGAGCTTCGAGCTGAACCTGCGCGCGCTCGACGAAGCACGAGCCGGCGCGCCCCAGGTCGACACCGGTGCGCCGATCGAGGTAGCAGCGACCGAGCAGCTTTCCGTGGCATTCGAGCCGGTCGATCCAGCGTCGGCGCAGGTCGATCCAATCGAGTCGACGGACGACGTTCTTGCGACCGTGCCGTTGCCCCTGCTCGACGACGTTGCGAAGAGCGAGCTTGAGCGCGCACTCGATCGCCTCGACCTCAACCTCAGCACGCAGGTTGCATCGTTGGCGGCCGAGCCTGTGCCCGAACCGCAAGCGGCCACGGTGCCCCCTGTCGAAGAGGCCGACCTCGATCAGTTCAGGGTCGTGGGTCCGCTGCGCATCGGCATTCCGCTGTTCAACATCTTCCTCAATGAAGCCGATGAATTGTCGCGACGGCTGACCATCGAGCTTGCCGAATGGTCGATGGAATTGCATCGCCCGGTCGGCGAAACCGCGGTGGCGCTCGCGCATTCGCTGGCAGGCAGTTCCGCCACCGTCGGTTACACCGAGCTATCACACCTTGCGCGTGCGTTCGAGCATGCGTTGATGCGCTCGCAGCCCGTCGTTCCCGGCACGGTCGAAGAAGGGCAACTGTTCGTCGACACCGCCGAAGAGATCCGCCGCCTGCTGCATCAGTTCGCCGCCGGCTTCCTGAAGTCGCCGCCGCCGGAGCTCTTGCAACGTCTGGCCGAACATGAAATGACGTCGGTGCAGCGCCTCAGCTCGCTCAGTGGCGCCGACTACATGACTGAGGTGGCGGCAAACGAGTCCATCCTCGCGATGCCGGCGCAGACGCCACCCCCCGTGTCCGACGCTCCCGCGTCGACGTCGGCGAGCGATGCGCAGCAGGAGTCAGTGGACGTCGCGTCGCTCAATGTCCCATTCGCCGAACCGCAAACTGCGGCAACGGTTGCACCGCTGTCCGCGGCGATGGAACACGCGCCGCTGCGCACTTCGTTTGGAACGCTCGGTCAGGTCGAACTGAAGGCTTTCACGGCATTGCCCGTCGACGCGATACGCGTCGAGACCGCACGCTCCGATACGCCCGACGATGACGACGACATCGACGCCGTCGACGCAGTGGATGCCGAGCTGTTCCCGATTTTCGAGGAGGAAGGCCAGGAGTTGCTGGCCCAGCTCGGATCCCGCCTGCGCGACTGGGCGCGACGCCCGAGTGAAATGGCGCTGGCCTCCGCGTGCATGCGCACCCTGCACACGCTGAAAGGCGGTGCCCGGCTGGCCGGCGCGATGCGGTTGGGCGAGATGGCGCACCGGCTCGAGACCGCGATCGAACACCTGTTGGCCAACGGCGACGCGAAGCCCAGCGATCTCGACGCGCTGCAAGCGCGCGCCGACGCGCTGAACGCGACCTTCGAAGCCCTGCAGGCGCGCGACGCTCAGGCCTATGACGAAGCCGGTGCCGCGCATGTCATCCCG
>Ga0184637_10000058_pt1 | contig 67592 bp, 60 predicted proteins | sample PLM3_127_b2_FD_133143 | JGI IMG/M metagenome (GOLD analysis project Ga0184637, IMG submission 133143) | Groundwater sediment microbial communities from an aquifer in East River, Colorado, USA - PLM3_127_b2 | ecosystem: Environmental > Terrestrial > Soil > Riparian zone | place: USA: East River...
CTCGGAGCCCCTCGATCTCGATCGCGGCGACCTCGAACTTCGGCCCGGGCGCGACCTTGAAGTGAAGGACCAGGTGCTCCTCGTCGCCTTGGGTCTCGCGCTCGACGGAGGCCGCGGCGTCGCGGTGGCCCTTGTCCTTCAGATCCTCTTCGAGGTTGACTCGGGATTCCTCTACCAGGTCCTCGGTGAAACGAGCCTCGCTGAAGAGGGGTACGAGCTTTCTGAGCTCCTTCTCGCTGAAGTCCCATCCCTCGACCTCGATTCGAACCCGCGGGCCCATGGACGGCGTGACCCGCACGTCGACCCGGTCGTTCTCGAGAGAAGTCTCCACGACCGAGACCTGGGCCCCGTAGTAGCCGAGCTCCTTCCACGCCGCCTCGAGGGACTCGATCTTCTGGTCGAGCTCGCGGCGGGAATAAGGAGCTCCCTCGGCGAGGCCGAGCTCGCGGCGAACGTGGGCTTCGATGTGAGAGGGGACCCCGTCGATCGCGAGCAACCCCAGTCGCGCTCGGACACCGGGGTCGATATGGAACACCACGGTCGCCGACGGAGATTGAAAGGACGCCTCGGGCTCGACCCGTGCCCAGAGATACCCTTCGGAGCGCAGCAGCGCCGAGAGTCTCTCGGCGGCGGCGGCGAGCTCGCCGACCTCGAGCGGGTCCCCGGCGTTCAGATCGCTCTCCTCGAGAAGGCGCGAGCGCAGGTCCTCGAGGCCGGATTCGGCCTCGAGGCCTTCGAGCTCGACTCCGGACACTTCCAAGCGGGGGAAGAGCCGAAAGAGTACTTCGACCTCGCCTCCGTCGTCGCCCGCGGGAGAGGCCTCGACCTTGATGTCGCTGAAGACGCCGAGGGAGAAGAGCTGCTGGATCGAGCGCCGCACGGCCTCCGGACGGTACGGCTCGCCGGAAGAGAGCTCGATGAGCTCGCGGCTCGCTTCGGGCGGCGGAGCGTCCGAATGCTCGAGACGAACCTCACGAACGATGCGCCCGCGATAACTCTCGGTAGCGCCAGGGGCGGCATCCTGCCCGAAAGCGAGCCCGACGACCAGCACCGTAAGCGCCGTCATGCTTAGTACTGCAGCTCCTTAAGAAGGAACGCAAAGGCGCAAGAAACGCAAGGGCGCAAAGAAGAAAATCCAATACAAGGGGGATAAGGGGACAGGAGGGGATAGGGAGATAAGACGGGTTAATTGGTCCTGATTCATCCCCCTATCTCCTCCCATCTCCCCTATCCCCCTTGTATTTTCTTTTTTCTTCCGCCTAGGACTTAGAAGCTCTTTCGGAACTTTACGTCGACGCCGATGTCCCCTTCCTCGTCGCGCGACAGGATCCAGGACATCGGTCCCTCGGGCGTGTACTCGATCAGGATGATCGCTTCCGTGGTCGCGTTCAGGTTTGTCGAGTAGTTGATGGCGAGCTCACGGGTGATCTGCTTTCCCAGGCTCACGCGGGCGGTGGGATTCGCGAATTGCCCGACGAGGAAAGGATTCACGCTGAACCGGTCGAGCCCGAAGAGGCGCTCGGCGCGCCTTCCCACCTCCTGGGAGAGCCGCTCCGTTAGAAGCGAGGCGACCCCGACTCCCGCGAGCTCCTCGGTTTCGTTGCCGACGAGGGTATCGAGAATCTCTCGGTCGCTCGCCCCCGCGAGGAGGCGAAGGATGTCGACGGTGCGAAGCGGTGGGTCGGAGCTGAGCTCCGGATGGAAGCGGTCGGGAGTTCCCGTGAGTCGAAGCTCGACGCGGTAGCTTCTCACCCGGGTCTCGGCCGTCAGGTCGACGAACGGCTCGTGTTTCTCGGGGTTCACGAAGTCGACTCTTCCCGAAGTGATGTCGTACCGCTGGCCGAGGAAGTAGATCTCCCCGCGGCTCGCTTCCGACCTGCCGAGGAGCACGGGTTCACCGAGGGTCCCCCGAAGCTCCAGCTCCGCGCTCGCGTCGATCGTCGCGAGCGAGTTCCGGACTTCGAGGCTGTCGGGAGCCCGAATCCGGACGTCGAGCCGCAAGTCCTTCAGGAGCTCGTTCTCCGCGAGGTCCGAGAAGAGCGGCTCTCCCTCGCGATCCGAGAGAATTCCGGAGACGAGATCGTATTCGCGGGTCCAGAGGGCGTCGGTGAGAACCAGGTCTCCGCTGACCATCTTCTCGGCGCGGCTTCCGACGAGGGACAGCTCTCCGTCGAGCGTCGCCACCAGACCCTCGGGGTATCGAAGCCTCACTCCCGAACCCCGGACGGTGAGGTCGACCGAGCCCGGGCGGAGACCTTCGAAAGCGAGAGTCCCGGTGATGACGACCGGCCCCGAGCCGAAGACGGCGCCAAGCTCGGGGACGCGAAGAGTCCGGTTGTCGAACACCACGCGGCCGCGGAGCCCGCCCAAGGCCTGTCGAAAACCCTCGAGCCGAATCGAGCCCCCGTCGAAGTCGGCGTGGCCTTCGATCGACGGCCGCTCGAGCGTTCCCGTGATCCGGGCGGAGAGCGTCGTCTCTCCCGCAGTTGCGACCTCGGGATAGAAGCTCTGGACGAGACCGAGGCTCACGACACCCTCAACGTCGATGCCGAGTGAAGAGTCCACGAGGTCGAGTCTTCCTCCGAGAAAGAGGCGGCTATCGGCTTCGGAGAGCGCCATTCTCGAAAGCTCGAGGCTCCCGTCCTTCAGGAACATCCTCGCCGGGGTCACTGACGCAACCCGGTAGCTCAATCCTTCGAGAACGAGACTCGAGACCTCGGCCTCGACCTCCGCCGCCTTCACCCGATCCTCGGAGGCCATCGGGACTCGGAAGTCCGCCTCGCCGTTCGAGGTCACGGTCAAAGCCGGCGCGCTTTGCGGGGATATGCCGAGCCAGGGCGCGATATCGACCTGGGTCCATTCGACGTGCCCGCGCGCGAGATAGTCGCCCGAAAGAACAACGGTGGTTTCGAGAGCAATTTTCGAGGGCTCCGAGGTCTCGCGCTTCAGAACGAGGCTCAGCTCCATATCCTTTCCAAGGACGCGGCCGGAAACTTCGGCATCACCAAGGCCGAGGCCGCGAAGCTCGATCGCCGTCCCGCGTCCGGTGAGGCGGGCAACGGGTTCGTCGTAGGTTCCGGAGATCTCGATCTCGCCGTCGATGACGCCTCCGATCTCATCCCATATAGGCCATGGAGCCACACCCTCGAGCGCGAGCCGTTCGGTCCTCACATGGCCGGAGAGGCCCCGTTTCTCGTTGTCGAGCTCGAGATGACCGTCGAGAACGGCGCCGCGGTAAGCGAGGGAAAGGGGGTCGAGACGAATTCGGCCTCCGTCGAGAGTAAGACGGGTCTTCCCGGCCGAAAAGCCGAGACCGTTCACGCTTCCTTCGGTGAGCTTGAGCTCGGCGCCGCCTCCGAGGCGATCCTGGCGACGGGAAGCCGTGAAGCTTCCAGACAGGAGTCCTTCGGCGTCGAAGGGCAGGCCGAGACCCGGCGCGAGCCCTCTGACCGGCCAGCGCGCGAGCTCGAGGTCGAGGTCGAAGTCCCTTTCGCGAACGGGGCCGAGGAGGGACAAAGACCCGTGACCGCGAAGGGTCCCCTCCTCGACGCGCGCGACGAGATCCTGGAACGTCACCGCGTCTCGCGAGACGAGCGCTTTCGTTCGCATCGCTCCGAGCTCCACGGTTTCGAGCGTTAGCTCCTCGGTGACGAGCTCCCCCTCGAAGACCAGCCGCGGCAGACGCTCTCGGAGCCGGCCTGCCGCTCTTCCGCTCCCTTCGATTCCCCATTTTTTTGGAGGAGGATCGATCTCCTGGGCAAAGACTCTCTGGAGCTCCGTCTGGAGTGCGTCCGCGGCGGCGAGGTCGGTCGAGGTGAAGTCCATCGACAAGCTCGCTGCACCCTCGCGCGGGTAGATGCCCGAAAGGGTTCCCGCGAGAAAAGGAGTCTCGAGCTCGAGGTCCTGGATCTCGAGCTTCCGGTCAAAGACCGCCGCCCGCGCTCGAAACGAGACGGGCGCCGGGAACAAGGCGGCGCTTTCGCGAGTGGGGGCGACTCCTTCGAGCGAGAAAGAGCCCTCGATTTCCTCGGGCCTTTCGGCGGCAAATGAAAAGCTGCCTCGCCCCGACACTCTCGACTCCAGTGGGCTCAGAGAGCCGCTGTCTCCGGAAAGCCCCGAGAGCACGGCCCCAAGAGATGCACCCTCGAGGGCAACCTCGAGAGAGGCCGGATGCTCGGCGAGCGGGAGGGGCTGGTGAAGCTGGAGCCTCGCGCTTCCGTAGGCGAAAGTTCCGCGGGCGTAGCCTATCGACAGAATCGAGCGGTCCCAGAACACTTCGCCGCTCCAGTTTCCTATGGGGACTCCGGCGACCCTTCCTTCGGGGAGCACCAGGGTGCCTTCCAGAGTCTTCGAGTCTTCGATTTCAGGGATTCCTGGCTCGATCGTGAGCATTCCGCGGAAAGAGGCTCGCCCCTCCGCGAAGTTCGAGGCGCCGTCGAGGCCGAAGAACGCCTGGGCGAGACGCCCGGAATCGCCCTCCGCGGTCACGTCGAATCGAGCGCGCACGCCCGGAGCGAAACTGACTTTCCCCGTCGCCTCGAGGTGGCCGAAGTCCGCTGTCGCCGTGCCCTCCCGCAAGAAGAGCTCGTTTCCGACGAGCTCGAAGTCGGCCGCAACCGCAGCCGGGAGCTCCGGATGGCCCTTGACCCTCAGAGTCCCTCCTTCATAGGTAAATCGCCCTTGATAACGGTCATCCCTCAGTCGGGTCAAGTCCAGGGCCGCGTTCGTGGCTTGAAGGGTCCAGGGTACTCTCTGGTTCTCGATCCGAAGAACCGCTCTCGAGACGGAGATACTGTCTGCCGCCAGGCTGATTCCTGCGAGCTCTGTGGATTCGCCGCGCCCGCTGGGAAAAACGATGCCGGTTTCCCGGTCTTCCAGAAGGGAAATCGTAAGCCCTTCGAAGGCGAGCTCGCTCCACCTCAGCTCCAAGCTCAAAAGGTTCACGAGACGAAGCCTGCCGCTTACCTTTTCCACCTGAAGGACGGGCTCGTCTCGTCCGGGCGCCCCGACGGAGATATCGCGAAGCTCGAAGCCAGAACGCGGTATATTTAGGTAAATACTTCCTACTGTGGCGGGGGCACCGGAGAGCTCGGTGAGCTCGGACTCCAACGCCAGTCGAATCCTCTCCGGGTAGTCGCCAAAAAGGAAATACCCTGCAACAGCAAGGAGAAGCACGGCAAAGAAGGACGCGAAGATTCCGATCGCCCACCCCACCAGCCGGATGACACGACGGCGGAGGGAACGACGCATGGTAAATATACCTATTTGTGGGAGGAGGTGAGGGTGTAGAGCCGTTCCCGAGCCTCGATGGCCTGGCCGGCTTCAACCGCTACCTCGGCGATGACACCGTCCTCTGGGCTTCGAAGCTCGTTCTGCATCTTCATGGCTTCGAAGAGGAGAACCGGCTGGCCGGCGGATACAGATTCCCCGGGAGATACGAGAACCTTGACCACTTTTCCCGGCATCGGCGACTTCACTTCTATCTGGCCTGGCCGGCCCGGCGCCGTGCCTCGGCGGCTGGTGTTCGCGGCTGGGGCTCCGGTGGCGAACCGGAAGCTCGCGTTTCCGATGGAGACTGCGATTTCGGATTCCCCGCGCTCGACGAGGGCTTCGAGAGAGCTCCCGTCGCCGGTAACGACCGACCAGACCCGGGCTTCAGGTCCACGGACTACGGTTGCCCCCGCTCCCCGCCGGTCGGTTTCGATCCGATAGCCGTCCTCGATCCGCTCGATGCGGAGCGCGTGGAGCTCGCCCGCGGGCACGCTGCGGAGTTTTTTCTCGCGCCTCATGAACGTCCTCTCATTAGCGACCGCACTCCGGCGATCTTCCAAGGCGAGGCGGAGGCGCTCGAATCCGCGAGGGGCTCGTCCTCTGGGAAGGCGGTCGCCGCGGCCGCGAGGGCGGCTTCGAGGAGCGCGGCCGATTCGGCCGATTCGGGATGCATCGAGGCCATCTCCTTCATCCAGTGCCGGTCGACGAAACCCACGTCCATCTCGCCGGAAACGAAGCGCTCGTCAGAAAGCATGCGCTCGAAGAACGGGAGCGTCGTCGAGATCCCCTGGACGCGATACTCGCGAATCGCCCGCTTCGCCCGGGAGATGCACTGGGAGCGGTTCTCGCCACTTACGATCAGTTTAGCAATCAGAGGGTCATAGTGGGGCGCCACCCGCTGGCCTTGAAAGACCCCCGCGTCGTGGCGGATGCCCGGTCCCTCCGGAGGGCGATAGACGGCGAGGGTCCCCGCCGTGGGCATGAAGTTCTGGAACGGATCCTCGGCGGCCACGCGAAACTCCATGGCCCACCCTCGCGGCGTAAGCTCGGCCTGCGAGAACGGAAGCGGCTCTCCGGAGGCGATCGCAATCTGGAGGAGCACGAGATCGACCCCCGTCACGAGCTCCGTCACCGGATGCTCGACCTGGAGGCGGGCGTTCATCTCGAGAAAGTAGAAGTTCCGGCCGGCGTCCACGAGAAACTCGACCGTCCCCGCGTTCTGGTAGCCGGACCGGCGCGCCAGGGAGACCGCGGCCTCGCCCATTCGGGCGCGAAGCTCGTCGTCGAGAAACGGCGACGGCGCCTCTTCGATGAGCTTCTGGTGGCGCCTCTGGATGGAGCACTCGCGCTCGAAGAGGTGAACGATCGACCCTCGGCTGTCGCCGAGCACCTGGAACTCGATATGGCGAGGCCGCTCGACGTACTTCTCGAGATACACCGACGGATCCCCGAAGCTCGATTGGGCCTCGGATCGAGCTTGTTCGAAAGCGGAGGAGAGATCTTCCCGGCCCGGAACAAGCCTCATCCCTTTGCCGCCTCCGCCAGCGGTCGCCTTGACCAGGAGCGGGTAGCCGATCCGGTCCGCTTCCCTCTCGGCGGCGTCTTTCGAATCGAGCGGGAGGGAGCCGGGGACGACCGGGACCGAGGCCGCAACCGCCACGGCGCGCGCCCGTGCCTTGTCGCCCATGAGCGCCACCGCTGAGGGGGGAGGTCCGATGAACGTGAGACCGCTCTCCCGGCAAGCCGCGGCGAACCCCGCGTTCTCCGCGAGAAAGCCGTAGCCGGGATGGACGGCCTCGGCGCCGCTTTTTTTCGCAGCCCCGAGGATGGCCGGAATCGAAAGATAGCTCTCCGAAGAGGCCGCGGGGCCGATGAGATACGCCTCGTCGGAGAGCCTCACGTGGAGCCCGTCGCGGTCGGCTTCGGAATAGACGGCGACGCTTCTGATTCCCGCATCCCGCAAAGCGCGGGCGATCCGGCACGCGATCTCGCCGCGGTTGGCGATGAGGACCTTTCGGAACATGAGCCTGCCTAGAGAGGGATGTTGCCGTGTTTTTTCGGCGGGTTCGAGTCTCTCTTGTTCTTCAGGGACCTCAGGGCGGTCGCGATCTTCGCGCGGGTCCGCCGGGGCTGAATGACCTCGTCCACGTACCCTCGCTCCGCAGCGACGTAGGGATGGGCGAGCTTCTCCCGGAACTCCGCGACCTTCTGCCGGCGAAGCTCGTCCGGCGAGTCCGACTGGGCGAGCTCCCGTTTGTAGAGAATGTTGACTGCGCCCTCCGGCCCCATGACGGCGATCTCCGCCGAGGGAAACGCGTAATTGAGGTCGGTGCGGATGTGCTTGCTCGCCATGACGCAGTAGGCGCCGCCGTAGGCCTTCCGGGTAATGACGGTGACTTTCGGCACCGTCGCTTCTGCGTAGGCGTAGAGAAGCTTCGCCCCGTGGCGGATGATCCCGCCCCATTCCTGCTCGGTTCCGGGAAGAAAGCCGGGAACGTCCTCGAAGGTCACGAGCGGGATCCCGAAGGCGTCGCAGAACCGCACGAAGCGCGCGGCTTTCACCGAGGCGTTGATGTCCAGGACCCCCGCGAGGACCGCGGGCTGGTTCGCGACGATCGCGATCGGGCGACCCTCCATGCGGGCGAAACCGACGATCATGTTCTGGGCGAAGTGCTCGTGGACCTCGAGGAAAACTCCGTCATCGACCACGTGCCGGATGAGCTCCTTCATATCGTACGGCCGCTCCGGCTCCTCGGGCACCAGGCGGTCCAGGATCTCCTCCTCACGGTCCCAGGGATCGGAGCTCTTCCGCGCCGGGGGCTCCTCGAGGTTGTTGCTCGGAAGATAGGCGAGGAGCTCCCGGATCCGCTCGAGACAATGCCGGTCGTCCTCCGCGAGAAAATGGGCGTTGCCTGAAACTTCGTTATGAGTCGATGCTCCGCCGAGCTTCTCCATCGAGACTTGCTCGTGGGTCACCGTCTTGATGACGTCGGGCCCGGTCACGAACATGTAGCTCGTGTCTCGCACCATGAACGTGAAGTCGGTGATCGCCGGGGAGTAGACTGCTCCGCCGGCGCAAGGCCCCATGATCGCGGAGATTTGAGGAATGACGCCCGAGGCGAGAGTGTTCCGGAGAAAGATGTCGGCGTAGCCCGCGAGGGAGACGACGCCCTCCTGGATCCGCGCGCCCCCGGAATCATTGAGCCCGATGATCGGAGCGCCCTGGCGCATCGCGAGATCCATCACTTTGACGACCTTCTCCGCGTAGGCCTCCGAGAGCGAACCTCCGAAGATCGTGAAATCCTGAGCGAAGAGGTAGACCAGGCGGCCGTCGATTCGGCCGTAGCCCGTGACGACGCCGTCTCCGGGAATGAGGGTCTTGTCCATCCCGAAGTCGTGGGAACGGTGGGTGACGAGCTGCCCGAGCTCCTCGAAGCTCCCTTCGTCGAGAAGGGCCTCGACGCGCTCGCGCCCGGTCATCTTGCCGGAGGCGTGCTGCCTTTCGATGCGATCCTTGCCCCCGACCTCGAGGGCGCGCCGGCTCCTGTCCTCGAGCTCCCGGTTGCGGCCTTCTGCCATCGCTAAGTTCGGCGCTCGAGCGGCCCGTCAGACCGCGGTTCCGATCTTCTGCGCCTTCAGCGCCGGCTCCGCTTTCCTCCAGTCGTCGAGAAAACGCGCGAGACCGATGTCGGTGAGAGGGTGTTTCAAGAGGGACTGGTAGACACTCGCGGGCATGGTCGCGATGTCCGCTCCGACCAGGGCCGCCTCGATCACGTGGAGCGGGTTGCGGATGCTGGCGACGAGGATCTGGGTCTCGAAGGCGTAGTTGCGATAGATCTGTTTTATGTCCTTGATGAGCGCCATACCGTCGATCCCGATGTCGTCGAGGCGTCCGACGAAGGGGCTCACGATGTAGGCGCCGGCCTTCGCCGCGAAGAGCGCCTGGGGCGCGGAGAAGCAGAGAGTGACGTTCGAGCGGATGCCGTCCCGCTTCAGCTCGCGAACCGCCTTGAGCCCCTCGGCGGTGAGCGGGCACTTCACCACGATATTGGGCGCGATCTTGGCGAGGTCCCGCCCTTCGCGGACCATTCCGGGAGCGTCGGTGGCCACGACCTCGGCGGAGATCGGCCCCTCGACCAGGGCGCAAATCTCGGAGAGGACGTCCAGGTAGGGCGCCTTCTCCTTGGCGAGGAGACTGGGATTCGTGGTGATGCCGTCGACGAGGCCGAGGGAAGCCGCCTCACGGATCTCGTTCACGTTGGCCGTGTCGAGGAAGATCTTCATGGGGTTTGGTCCTTTCGCGAGAGGTGACTATAGCACCTTCATGGACTGCGTCTTGCTTCAGCGACTTCGGTTCGGGCGCTCTCGTTGATTCCGGGGGCATCGTCGATGGCGGTGACCGCATAGAAGTAGGTCTCGCCCAAAGCGGCGCTGCCATCCGCGTAGCTGGACTCGGTCACCTCGGCGACGAGCTCGAACGGCCCTTCGGGAGAAGCCCCCCGGTAGACGCGATACCCTTTTCGATCGGGCGCATCGGCGTCACGCCAGCTCAGCAGGACGGCATCGGAAGACGGCACCGCCAAAAGCCCCGAGGGTGCTTCCGGAGCGAAGCGGTCCTCGGGGGTGATACAGATCTCTTCCGAGGGATCGCTCGCGATGAAGCCCGGCGGCGGCAGGACCGCCGCGACGACGTAGCAGCTCCCCGCTCCAAAGACCGCGGTCCGGTCCTCGAACCCCGGGGTCACGAGCGGCTCGGGATTCAGGGGTGTTTCCGGATACTCCATGGCCTCCTCGAGCCGACGATACACCGCGAACGCGATCGAGGCCGGTGCCTCCGGCAGAGGGCTCCAGCTCAGCGCGACGAACCCGTCGTCGGCTACGGCCTTCGGTGTTCCCGGCCGCGGGAGCGCGGCCACGGGGTCGATAGACACGATCCCGGTGAGAGGACTCTCCCGACCCTTCCCGTTCACGTAGACGATCGCGTACTCGACTCGCTTTCCGATCCAGGCAGGATCGATCGGCTCTTCGTGGTCCTGCTTTTCTCCAAGCTTCAGGGAAACCACCTCGGCAACGACGACGGCCTCGCTATGGAAGGGCGGCGGAGCGGCGGGCGGTGTCGCCGTGGGAGTCGCGCCGGGCGCACCCACCGTGGGAGTCGCACCGGGAGGGGTCACCGTGGGAGTCGCACCGGGAGGGGTCACCGTAGGAGTCGCACCGGGAGGGGTCACCGTGGGAGTCGCAGCGGGTGCAGTCACCGTAGGAGTCGCAGCGGGAGGGGTCACCGTAGGAGTCGCACCGGGAGGGGTTGCCGGCGGTACCGAGGCGGCTTCCGGGTGGTCGCGCGGGGACTCTGCTGCCGCGGGTGCGGGAGGAGGCGCGGGAACGTCCTTCACTCGCCGCATCACGCGCGCGCTCTCGAGATCGACGTTCTCGCTCGAGCCGTCCTGATTCCGCGCGGGTGACATCCAGGAAAGGCGCAGCCGATCTCCCACCTGCCGCAAGGTGACTTCGTCGGCGGGTGCGGGAACGGGGCGAAGAGGCGGGAGTGGGTCTCCCCTCTTTCCACAGGAGGCGAGCGCGAGGGCAAGCGCCGCCGCCCCAAGCCTACAAAATATAGCGCGAGATATCGTCGTCTTTTGCAATCTCGTCGAGCATCTTGCGGACGTAGTCGCCGTCGATGATCCACTTCTTCTGGGACAGCTCCGGGGCCTCGAACAGAAGCTCGTCGAGCACCTTCTCCATGATGGTGTGGAGCCTCCGAGCGCCGATGTTCTCGGTCCGCTCGTTGACCATCATCGAGTAGGACGCGATGGCCTCGACCGAGTCGTCGGTGAACTCGAGCTCCACTCCCTCCGTCGCGAGCAGCGCCCGGTACTGCTTGAGGAGCGCGTTTCTCGGCTCTCTCAGGATCCGAACGAAATCCTCGTGGTTCAGAGACGAGAGCTCGACCCGGATGGGAAAGCGTCCCTGGAGCTCGGGAATCAGATCGGAGGGCTTCGAAACGTGGAAGGCGCCGGCGGCGATGAACAGGATGTGGTCGGTGCGCACCATTCCGTACTTGGTGCTGACGGCCGTGCCCTCGACGATGGGAAGGAGGTCGCGCTGGACTCCCTCGCGGGACACGTCGGGACCGTGGCCGCCCTCTCGTCCCGCGACCTTGTCGAGCTCGTCGATAAAGATGATCCCGGCCTGCTCGGTGCGCTCGACCGCCGATCGGCCGACCTGGTCCATGTCGACGAGCTTCTGCTCCTCCTCCTGGATGAGGTACTCGAGCGCTTCCGGGACCTTCATCTCCCGCTTTCGGGTCCGGCCTCCGAAGAGGCCGGGAAGCATGTCCTTGACGTTGATGTCCATCTCCTCCATGCCGGTTCCGGAAATGATCTCGAACGTCGGGAACATCTTCTCGCGAACGTCGACCTCGACGGCGCGGTTGTCGAGCTTTCCCTCCCGGAGCTGGTTCCTGAGCTTTTCTCGGGTGGCGCGAAAGTCGGTAGCCGGCTTCTCCGGCGCCGGCCCGGGAACCTCTTCCGGCGCGCTCGAAGCACTCGACGCGCTCACCGGACGGATCGGGGGGAGCAGCAGATCCAGGAGCTTCTCCTCGGCGTTCTCTTCCGCCTTGTCCTGGATTTCGTAGAGTCGCTCCTCGCGAACCATATCGACGGCGATCTCGGCCAGGTCCCGCACCATCGACTCCACGTCGCGGCCGACGTAGCCCACCTCGGTGAACTTCGAAGCCTCCACTTTTATGAAGGGCGAGTTCGACAAACGCGCGAGGCGCCGGGCGATCTCGGTCTTCCCCACTCCCGTCGGCCCAATCATAATGATGTTCTTCGGGGCGACCTCTTCGGCCATCTCCGGCGGGAGCTTCAGCCGACGGATGCGATTTCGGAGCGCGACCGCGACCGACCGCTTCGCGTTCTTCTGTCCGACGACGTACTTGTCGAGCTCCTGGACGATCTGACGGGGCGTCAGCTGGTCGAGACCGTCTTCTCTTTCCGGCCTTTCAGATCCTTCGGGTCTTTCGGGTCCCTCGGTCCCTTCGGTTGTCTCGGGCAGATGAAGGACCATTGGTTTTCTGGCCGACTATGCCCGGCGGGAGCCGCGGTGCCCAAAGCCAAAAGTCGTCATTGCCATAAGGGCCATAAGGGCCCTAACTGCCCTCAAAGCTCCTCCAGCAGGATGCGGTCGTTGGTGTAGATGCAGATTCCCGAGGCGACGCGCATCGCCTCCTCGGCGATCGCGGCCGCGGAGAGCGTCGTGTGCTGCATCAGAGCCCGGGCCGCCGCGAGAGCGAACGGCCCGCCGGAGCCGATCGCGAGGAGCCCGTCGTCCGGCTCGATGAGGTCGCCGTTGCCCGAAACCAGCAGGATATGGTCCTTGTCGGCAACCACCAGAAGCGCGTCGAGCCTCCGGAGCGCGCGATCGGTTCGCCAATCTTTCGCGAGCTCGACCGCCGCCCGCTCGAGGTTTCCGCGGTATTCCTGGAGCTTTGCCTCGAAGCGGACGAAAAGCGCCTGAGCGTCGGCTGTCGATCCGGCGAAACCCGCCACGACCTTCCCGTCGGAAAGGCGGCGGAGCTTTTTCGCTCCCTGTTTCACCACGGTGTCCCCAAGGGTGACCTGGCCGTCGGCCGCGATGGCGGTTTTCCCGTCGCGGCGTATGGCGAGGACCGTGGTGGAACGGACGCGCTCCGGGTTTCTTTCGCGAGCCATCGACGGAGTATATCTCGAAGGCACTCGCTTCGACGGGCTTCCCCCGTGAACCCCCTCCGCATTATGATGTGAAGGCGCCGGTCCCCCGCCCGTGCGTGAACGGGCTCGAGCCCTCTGTTGGGCGAAAGCTCCTGGAGCCAAACAACTTTGGACTCGACCGACGCCAAGCGCCTCTCCAACCGCGACCTCGTAGAGCGTCTCGTGGACGCGGGGCCCCAGGACTACCTCTGGGAAGTGTTTGTGGCCCGCTTCCAGGGCCGGATTCGTCTCGTCGTTCTTCGTTCGTTCCAGACCGAGACGGAGCGAAACCCGGGGCTCGATACGGGCTCGCCGAAGGAGGCGGTCCTCGACTTGACGCAAGAGGTGTTCGTGAAGCTCCTCGAGTCCGACCGCCGGGCGCTGACGCGGTTCCGGGGCCGGAGCGAGCACTCCATACACACGTATCTCCACACCATCGCGGTGAATCTGGTCCGCGACCACTTCAAGACCCTCCGCGCGCAGAAGACCCCGAGGGCTTCTGCTTCGCTTTCGAACCTCGTAACCCAGGAGCTCGAGTCGGACGGTCCGTCCTACGACCAGGCTCTCGTGAGCGACGGCCCCGGGCCGGAGCGATTCGTCGCCTCCAAGGAGCTCCGAGACCGCATGGGCGCCACGATCGATAGTGCATCGCCCGAGGCTTCGACCGGGCCGCGCGACCGGCTCATCTTCCGGCTTTATTTCATCGAGGGTTTAACCGTGGGGGAAATTTCCGCGATCCCGTCCGTCCGTTTGTCGGAAAGCGGGGTCGACAAGTGCGTGCGCCGAATCCGCGCGGCGCTCCGTGAAGAGCTTCAGGAGGGATCCCAGGCCCCCAGGGAGGGAAAGCCCGATCGATTTCGTCTTAGATGAGTGAGGGCAAGGATTGATCGAAGGCCCAAGCACCGGAAGAAGAACGGCCGACACCGCTTCCCGGGACCAAAGCCTCGGGAATCGAGCCGCGAGCCGCGAGCCGCGGTTCGGCAAGATTCTCGACCCGACGAGTCCAATCCTCGGCACTCATTGCAGGGACGGGAGTCTCGAAAATGCCGAACACGACCACGTCCGGGCACCTGGAGCCCCTGGACTTTCACGACTTTCTCGAGGGGACACTCTCGCGCAGCCGGAGGCGCGAGATCGATTCCCACCTCGACGCCTGCGCGGATTGCGTCGAGACCCTCTCGATGATCCTGCGCGCGGATCGTCCGGCGTCGCGGGAGGAGCAGGCGGAGCTCGCCCGGATCCCCGAGCCCGTTGCCACAGAGGTCGCGGCACGACTGCGCCCGGCGATTGCGGCTTCGGCCCCGAGGACCAGGAATGCTTCGGTCGACTGGACGGCTCTCCTCGCGGCCGCGACGATCCTGATCTCGATAGGCGCGGGAGGCTGGTACCTCTACAACGAACGGTGGCTTCCCGCTTCGAGCCGCCGCATCGCGAGAGAGACGCTGTCGGCGATGGTCGAGCTTCGCCAGGCCACGGGCCGCATCCCGCTCCGCTACATCACCGAGTTCGAGCGCGCGTCGGTCACAAGGAGCAGTTTCGACGAGAAGGATCCAGCGGAGGCGGCGCTCCTCTCGAAACTTCGGACCGCTGTCGACCGCGCGCCCACGAAGGAGGCGATCCTGACCCTCGGCCTCCTGCTCCTGGACGACGGCGAGCTCGATGAAGCGGAGTCACTTTTCCGGCAGGCGCTCGAGACCGAGACCGCTTCTGTCGATGCCCTGAACGGCCTCGCCGTCGTCTACTACGAGAAAGCGCAGCGCGACTCCGAGGGCTCCTATCGCCTGCTGCAGCGTGGCCTCGCCTATCTGCGCCAGGCGCAGGCCGCGGCCCCCGAGGATCTCCGCGTTCTCTACAACTTCGGAAGGTACTACGAGGCACTCGACATGAATTCGGCCGCCATTCAAGCCTGGAGCCGCTACCTCGAGAAAGACAAGGCGTCCCAGTGGGCGGAGGAAGCGGTTTATCAGCTCGCTCCGCTCATGCCGCGCTGAACCCCTAAGCTAATCTAAATTGCGAGCCCGATGACGATGTCGTTCACGTTGGTGCCGGTGGGGCCGGTCCTGAGCAGATCCCCCAGGCGATCGAAGAGACGATAAGAATCGTTATTGGCGAGAAGCGCCTCGGGGTCGAGGCCCGCCTTTCGGGCGCGATCCAGAGTCTCGCCGTCGGCGAAGGCTCCCGCGGCGTCGGTCGGGCCGTCAGTGCCGTCGGTGCCCGCCGCGAGCACCATCACTCCCGGCGTTGCCTTCAGATGGAGCGCGCACGCGAGCGCGAACTCCTGATTGCGCCCACCGAGCCCCGAGCCCTTCACCACGAGAGTAAGCTCGCCTCCCGCGAGAAGGGCCGCGCGCCCGGACCGCCGGCGCGCGAGTGCTTCGAGCCTCCGGGCGAACTCCAGAGCGACTCCGTGGACCTCCCCCACCATGTCGGCGCGGAATATCTCGGACTCGAAGCCCAAAGCGGAAGCCTGGGCCCGGGCCGCCTCGAGCGAAAGGCGATTGCTCGCGAGAATCACGTGCCTCGCTTTCGCGAGAGAAGGGTCGCCCGCCTTGGGAGTCTCCGGAATTCTCCCGCGAGCGCCTGCCTCGAGCCGCTCCCAGACGTTTCCGGGAAGCTTCTTTTCGAGGCCGTACCGGGCCACGATCTCGAGACAGTCGGAAAACGTCGTGGGGTCGGCGACCGCGGGCCCGGAGCCAATGGCGGAAAGATCGTCCCCGATGACGTCCGACACCACGAGACCGAGAATCGAAGCCGGCGCCATCTTTTCCGCGAGGCGCCCACCCTTCACTCTCGAGAGGTGCTTGCGGATCGCGTTCAGCTCGCGGATGTCGGCGCCGCTCCGCAGGAGGAGATCCGTCGTGCGGACCTTGTCGTCGAGGGTCAGGCCTTCCGCGGGAGCGACGAGGAGCGCCGACGCCCCCCCGGTCAAAAGAAAGAAAATTCGATCTTCCGCACGCCCGCCCTCGAGCTCCGAAACAAGTCGCTCGGTCGCTGAGAGACCCGCTTCGTCAGGAAGCGGGTGACCGCCTTCGTCGACGACGACGCGCTCGAGGGGAGCGCCGTGCCCGTGCTTGACGAGGATTCGGCCCTCGTACTCCCGGCCCGAAAGGCGGCTTTCGACCGCTCGAGCAAGGGAGCCCGCGGCCTTTCCCGCTCCCACGATCCGGATCCGGCCGCCTTCGCCGGGGAACGGAAAAACGAAGGGCTCGTCGCCGAAACGGAATCCCTCGGAGGCGACTTCGCGGAGCCCTCTCGAGACAAGAGGGTAGGGATCGGCGGCCGCGAGCCCGGCATCGAAGATCGCGCGCGCCTGCTGCCTCAGCGATTCCGGCATGACCGGACAGTATAAGGACAAGCCCGCTCCGGGCTGCTACAATCCACACGGGATGAAAGAAGAGATCGTCTTCGAGCAGCTGAATCCGGACGCCTGCCGCACGTATTTCATAGGTGTGCCCGAGACCAGGGAGGCCGCGCTCGTCGATCCGGTCCTGGGTGCGACCGAGGAATACTTGAAGGTTCTGGAAAAGGGCGGGTGGAGCTTGCGATACGTCATCGACACCCATACCCATGCGGACCACCTCTCGGGAGGGAGGATCTTGTCTCAGCGTACGTCCGCCGAGTACGCGATGCACCGGAAAGCGGGTGCGAAATACGCCTCCCTGCGGTTGACCGACGGGTCGACGCTCCCGCTCGGCAAAACGATCCTCGAAGCCATCGAGACCCCGGGCCACACCAAAGACAGCATCTCCCTGAAGCTTCCCGGGCGACTCCTCACCGGCGACTTCCTCTTCATCGGCGGGGCCGGGCGCACGGATCTCCCCGGCAGCGATCCGGGCGAACACTGGGAGAGTCTCAATCGCGTGATCCCCTCGATCGACGAAGCCACCCTCATCTGCCCGGGGCACGACTATCGGGGGATGCGGGAATCGGTTTTGCGGGAGGAGAAGCGAACGAATTCGAACCTCGAGCCCCGCGAGCGTGCGGAATACGTCGCTTGGCTTTCCTCGATGAGAAGGCCCACGCCGGAGTGGATGGTCGAGACGGTTCGCGCCAATAACGACGGCCCCACCGACCCTTCCCTGAACTTCATGCCTCAGGACGCGGTTTCCGCGTGCATGTGCGAGCCCGCTCCCGCTCTCGGTCTTCCCGAGCTCTCGGTCGAGGAAGTCCGGAGACTCGCCCTGTCCGGGGGCGAATCCGGGCGGCTCCTCCTCGACGTGCGGCAACCCGATGAGTATCTGGGCGAGCTCGGACACGTGCCGGGAGCGATCCTGATCCCGCTTGCCGAGCTTCCCGCGAGGCTCCCCGAGATCGAGGGCTACCGGGAAAAGAGAGTCATCGCGATCTGCCGCTCGGGCTCTCGCTCGGCGAGGGCGACCGCGCTCCTCAAGGACGCTGGCTTCGAGGACGTCTGGAACATGACCGGAGGCACCCTCGCCTGGCGCGAGAAGGGCTTCCCCGTGGAACGCTGAGACTATTTCTTCTTTTTCTTTTTCGAACGGGGGCGGCTTTCGTCGAGCTTCGCGAGCATCGATTTCGATGCCACCCGGCGGTAGCTCTCCCGGACGAGGTCCTCGACTTCGTTCCACTCGATCGAGACCCCCTTCATAGACGTCCGCATCGACGTCCATCCGTGCTTTCCGATATAGGGCGCGACGAAAAAGCGCGGGTCGAGGATGAGAAGCGTCTGATCTTCGAGGGTCGCTTTGACGCAAATCGTGTCCTCGCCGCGGTAGTTCTCGAATACGGCGAAAGTCTTCTTTGCGGTACGTCCGGCACGGAACGTGGGGTGTCCGAAGCTCGTGGTCTCGAAGGCTTCGGGGAGGGCGAGGCAAATTTTTCGGAGCCGAGTGAGGACTTTTTCAGGATCCACGGTCGGAATCGAGCTTACGTTCGGATAGACTTACGAGTCAACTGAACGGCGAAAGGAACAACGTTGGATATGCATCGGACCAATCTTCTCGTTTTCATGGGCACGCTCGCGCTCGCGACCGCCCTCGCTCTGAGCTGCGGCGACGACTCGCCTGCGGCTCCCACGACCATCACCGCGGCTCCTGCCATCGTGAGCCCGGCGGCGGGCGCGACCGTGGATAGCCGCAACCCGACGCTCACGGTATCGAACGTGGGCGGCGGTTCCGGAGCGCCGACGTACAATTTCCAGGTGGCGAACGATTCCGCCTTCGCGAGCCTCGTGGTCGAGGGCCGAGGCATCGCCCAGGGCGCAAGTCAGACGTCCTGGCAGGTCACGACGCCCCTCGAGAACGCGAGCTACTTCTGGAGGGTGAGAGCGGAAGCGGGCTCGACCAGCGGGCCTTTTTCGCAAGGGGCGGAGTTCAGCGTCAATGCCGCGGGCTTCGGCTCGGATACCCCTATCAACGGTCTACTGGTCTACGACCCCCTCACCAACGGCATGACCGTGGGGGTCCGCGGGGGCGGCGAGTTCACACCGGAGGGATGGAAGGTGAAGAGCCGGTCGGACTACATCCGGTACGGTGTACCGACGCTCGAGGCCGGATTCGTCGAGTGGGACAACGTCGGAATGGAGGACGAGGTCATCGAGAAGCAGTGGATGCTCTTCGGCATGTGGGACCCGACCCGCGGCGGATACCGGGAGAACGACTTTCGCGTCAACTTGCAGAAACTGGACTCGGGGCACAACTCACCCTACTTCCGCGTTCGCTGGATCACCGACGGCGAGCAGTACGACTTCGGAAACGACTTCGAGGAGTGGGACCTCTTCAAGACCTATACCATTCGCGTCGAGTGGGGGCCGGGCATCGGGAGCCAGATCGTCAAGGTCTACCTCGACGGGGTTGAGCAGTTCGCCCAAACGTACGACAACATTTACCGTCCGGCGACACATTGGATCGAGCTCGGGGTCCAGGAGCGCAAGGAGTCCATCGTCGGAATCACCTATTCCAACTTGAAGATCGGCGTGAGGTAATCAGAACCCCACCTGCGAGCCCGCGGAGAGAAGCCACGGGCTGCGCCCGTCGACGGGATGAAGCGCGTAGGCGAGATCGATGCGAACGCCGGGTCTCGAGGCCGAGACCCGGTTCGCCCCGAGAAGCAAGCTCACGCCGACGTCGGATCGAAGGTCGTCGAGCGCAACCTTCGTCCCTTCGGGCCACGCGAAGCCGGAGTCGACGAAGCCGGCGATGCCGAGAGAGACCAGCCGGAGCACGTCATCGGCGAGAAACCACCGCCCTTCGAAGCTGAGGAGAAGCGACCGAGAGCCGTTGAACTGCCGCACGGGGTAGCCGCGAAGCCCGCTCTCGGCGCCGAGTCGGAACTGGATCTCGGGATCCAGGTTCGAGCCGTGGTGGTAGTCGGCCTTCGCCAGGAGGATCCGCCGGGGGGAGATCTTCTGAACCAGGTCCAACCGGAAGCGGGCGATCGCGTTCTGTAGTTGCCCATTTCGGTGGCGCGCTTGCCACGAGGCGGTTCCGAGAAGGAAGCCGTCGGTATTCAGCTCGAAGCCGCGCCGCTCCGAGAGGAAGAAAAAATACGAATTTCCCGGCTCGCCGCCGAGCGACGGTGTCGAAATGCCGGCGAACGCCGCGGCTTCGTTACCGAGATTGAGGTCCTCGATACGCTCGAAGCGGTTCACGTGAGTGAGCTTGCGGAACGAGTGGAAGACGCTCGTGAGGCCGGCCTGGACGACGCCGAACTTGCGTCGGTCGAGCTCGACCTGGTCGTCTTCGAACCGATAGCCGAGGTGAAGCCGCAGAGCGCTCGCGTCCGAGCGCCTCACGGCACGGGAGACTTCGAAGTCGGCGCGCGTTCTCGTATGCCGAAGCTCGTCGATTCGCTCGCCGTCCTCGTAGAGCGGGTCCAGCCGTTCGAAATCCTCGAAGCCGGCACGGAAGCTCCAGAGCGAGCCCAGAGAATAGAAGGGTCTCCGGGCTCCGAACGCGGCATGATGGCCGTCGGACAGAGCGGAGTAGTACGTCGAGAGCGCTACCCGGGAGCCGAAGAGCCTCGGGTCCCGAAAGAGGACGTAGGTCTCGTCGCGGTCGAGGCCGGAGCTATGAAGCGCCTCGATCTCCTTTCCCCGGCCGAAGAGATTCCCCTCGGAGGCCCCGAGCGCCCAGACCCACTCGTTGCCAACTTTCGAGAGGCGCGCCTCCGGGATCGTGCTCCAGCTGTCGCCCACGACGACTCGCACTCGCACGGCGCCCGTCCCGTCGGTCTTGGCCGGATAGGTCTCGATCCTCGCTCTTCGGAGAAAGGGAAGCGCCCTCAGGTTCCTCTCGGTCTGGGCCAGGGTTTCGCGGTCGAGAGGCTCGCCTTCCTTGAACAGGAGCTCCCGTCGGATCACGATCTCCTTGGTCTCGACGTGGAGCTGATTGCCCAGCTGATAGACCCAGTTTTCGGGAGTCAGGCCGCCGTCCTCGAAGACGTCCTCGATCACGATCTCGATGCTGTCGACGATCGGGCCGGAGCGGCTCTGCCCCGTGGCCACGGAGGGACAGAGAAGCGCCCAGAGCGTCAAGATACCGAGCGCGTTCATGACGTGTCACTCTACGGACCGGGCTCGAAGAGGGCAAGCGAGAGCGAGGCTTCTGGTATACTCACTTCCCTTGCTTCGAGAGGGCTGCGGAGCGAGCGGGAGCAGCAAGAGTACGGAGCAAACACGAATGGCTGACGCGAAGGAATGGTACGTTGCTGTCTCGGGGCAGAGCGTCGGACCCATGACCGCATCGGATCTCGCGGCAGGGTTTCGATCCGGCCAATACACCCAGGCGAGCCTGGTGTTCAAACAAGGGATGTCGGGATGGACCGCAGCCGCGCAGGTCAGAGAGGTCACTTCCCTCCTAGGCGGCGCCGCGGCTTCCGCTCCCTCGCCCGTTCTCGGGACATCCTCATCGGGGGCATCAGGGCCATCCGGCCGGCGAGCTCACGAAGTCGATTACGACATCGTCGGGAGTGAGATGCAGTTCGTGGAAGTGGAGCTCGACCCGGGGGAAGGCGCCATCGCGGAAGCGGGCTCGATGATGTTCATGACGGCCGGCATCCAGATGACGACCATCTTCGGCGACGGAAGCTCTCAGGGCGGCGGGTTCATGGACAAGCTCCTCGGGGCGGGAAAACGCGTCCTCACCGGAGAAAGCCTGTTCATGACCGAGTTCGCGAACCGGGGCGCGGGAAAGCAGCGGGTCGCCTTCGCCGCGCCGTATCCGGGAAAGATCATTCCCGCCGATCTCCATCTCATGGGGGGAAAGCTCATCTGCCAGAAGGACGCGTTTCTCTGCGCCGCCAAAGGGGTCTCGATCGGCATCGCGTTTCAGAAGAAGATCGGAGTCGGCTTCTTCGGCGGTGAAGGCTTCATCATGCAAAGCCTCGAAGGCGATGGGCTCGCCTTTCTCCATGCGGGAGGCACCATCGTGGAGAAGGAGCTCGGACCCGGCGAGAACCTTCGGGTGGATACCGGATGTCTCGTGGCCCTCCAGCCCTCCATTACCTACGACATCCAGTTCGTGGGGAGCATCAAGTCGGCGATCTTCGGCGGCGAGGGTTTCTTCTACGCGAGTGTCACCGGCCCCGGCAAGGTCTGGCTCCAATCGCTCCCCTTCAGCCGCCTCGCCGGACGGATTCGGCAATCCCTGGCCGTTGGCGGCAAAAAGGACGAGGGCTCGATCCTCGGCGCCCTCGGAGGCATCGGAGGGATGCTCGAGCGCTAGGTCGTGCCCTTGAACCTCGTCGCCATCGTCTTTGCGCTCACGCTCGTACAAGCGCCGAGCCGTCTGGGCGTCTTTACTTACAGCCGCGACAGCGCGCATGGTTTCAAGGACGATCTCCTCGATGTCTTCCGGCGCGAGCTCGGAAAACACGCCGACTTCATTGAAGTCGCTTACTCCCGGGAGCAAGCGCAGGTAAGCGTCCAATTCCTGGGGAAGGGAGACCTCACGGTGGAGCTAGGCGATGGGGACGAGCCCGCGCGCTACTTGTGGCGCTTCGATGAAGGCGCGCCCCGAACCTGGGCTGTCGTCCGGATCGGCCGGATGGGCCCAAAGGGCGAAAAGGGGAAGTTCTCGAAAGAGTTCTCGGTCGAAGGCACCGGTGCGCGGGACCTGAGCCGGCTCGCGAAAGCCATCGCCGATTGGATCCGGGAGAACTCGGCCGCCATAAGGGAACTCTGAATGGGTCGCGGGGGTCTTCCCATGGGGATGGGTCTTGAGGCCCACAAGCGGGGCCCCCGGAGCATCAGCCTGCCAGTGACAATTTCTGCCAACCTGCTGCAACCAAATAGTTTACGGCTCTATCTGCCGGAGGGTACGCATCGTGCATCGTCGCCGCATGGACCCTCGGTGTGTCGGGAGGCCATGCCTTCCGGACCGAAGCCGAGGATAACGTTCCTTGTTCGCCGGATTGCTGTGAGCACGTGAACCAGCAAGTTCTGAACACTCTGAGAACGCTCGCTCGCGAGAGGCGGAGCGGCATCCTCACCTGCGAGGGCGCTAACGTCACGCGGCATGTCGTCTTCAAGGACGGCGGCATCACCGCCGCCCGATCGACGGACGACTCCGAGCGGCTAGGAGAGGTCCTGGTGCGCCAGGGGTGTATCACCGAGCAGCACCTGAAGGACGCCACGCTCTTCGCGAGGAAGGGAAAGCGCCTCGGAGAGGTGCTGGCGGACCTTCACATCATCCAGACGGCGGAGATCGAGGACTTCGTGCGCTTGCAGATTATGGAAGTGGCCTCGAACGTGATGATCCAGCCCCCGAAGAAAATGGCGTTCTCCAACACCAAGGACGTGATCCAGGTGGTCGACAAGCCAGTCGCGATCCTCGACGTGATCATGGAAGCGGCGAGGCGCACCCCTCAGATCGACGATCAACTGAAGCAGCTCTTGAGCGACGACCGGCACCTGACCCTCACCAAGGACTCCATGGTCCTGATGGAGCGGGTGACGATGAAACCCCACGAGGCCTTCATCCTCTCCCGCATCACCGGCTCCGAGCCCACGCGATCGGTCTTCGCCCTGAGCCCGCTTTCGGAGGAGCAGACCGCGCGCGCCGTCCTCGGCCACCTCTACGTCGGAATCCTCGAGCTTCGCGAGAGCTCCAGCACCCACGGCCTCGCGGTCAAGGCTTGACAGTCACAGAAGAACGCAAAGGCGCAAAGGTGCAAGGGCGTAAAGAAGAAAACACGGCCGGGATCGGATTTGTCTCTTTGCGTCTTTGCGCCCTTCGTTGATCTTGTATTGGTTCACTCCACCGATTTGACCCGGTACTTTTTTTCCGCCGTGAAGAGGACGGTACCCTCGCGAAGCATTTGAAAGAGGGCCCTCTTCAGCGCCGGTTTGGAGCGGAGAGAGAGTCTCGATGAGAGCTCATCCAGGGACAGATCCTCATCGCTTGAGGCCAGCGCCTCCCAGATCCTGTTCATCGTAGCCAGATCCGGAGTCCCTCGCGCGAGGCGGCCGAAGAACATGAGGAAGGCGATCATGATGACGATCGGGGCCCAGTTGATGAGATGGGCGCTCCAGGAGGAGCTGCTGCCGCCCCGGGCTCTCACCACGACTCCCTTGTCGAGAAGGGTATTCACCAGGTTGTCGAACTGAGGAGGTGCGTACGTCCGAAACCCCTGACCGTTCTTGAAGTCTCCCAGGATCTCACTTCCAGCATCTGACCCAATTATGGTGACGTTGGCGACGTGCTCCGCCTCGACCTGACCCAGGAAATCCGAAAAGCTCAGATGGCGTTCTTCCTTCTGGATGCGCGACGACACGCTCCAGAACAGGAAGATGACGAGCGCCGCGACCATCCAGAACATCAAGTTCTTCATGGTAAAGTTCATGAGTCCCTACGAACCCCCGGAGTATACTTCCCGGTCTTCGAACGGAGGGGCGCCGTCCGGGCCGGTAGAGGCTCCGGGTTGCCACTCACGGTCACAAAAAGTATACTAACGGCATGGCGACCACCACGCTGAGCGTCAAAGTGGACCCGAAGTTCGCCCGTGAGTTTCGCGATTTCTGCGAGGCCCACTTCCTTCAAGTCGGGAAGTTCGCGGAGCATGCCCTGCGGGAGGTCATGGAGGACTTCTATTTTGGAACCAAGGCCCAGCGAATACTGAGCCAGCACAGCGGCAAGCCCGTTCGTCATGAAGCGTATTTCGCCAAGAGCTCGCGATCGCGGAAGTAGTGCAACTCCTCTATTTTCACGAGTTCATCGAGGCGCTCGATCGGCTCGACAAGGAAATCCAGAAGCAGATCAAGGACAAGCTGAGGGAGCTCTACCGCAAGCCATTCGCGCAGCATGCGCCACTGGCCCTGAAGGGAGCTCAGTTCAAGGGGCTATACAAGCTTCGCGTGGGGGATTGGCGGTTGATCTACAAGATCGAGCGAACCGAACTGGTGTTCATCACGCTCGGCCATCGTTCGGAAGTCTATCGGAAGTAGTTGGCTCCCCGGGTAGGATTTGAACCTACAGCCTACGGATTAACAGTCCGCCGCTCCACCATTGAGCTACCGGGGAACGCACAGAAGGCGCTGATTATAGCACGCCGCTGCGCTAAGGAGACTTCGTGAGGTCCTGGAGCACGAGCTTGGCGACCGCTTTCAGCGTGTCGAAAACGCCGACCCCGTCGTCGGAGGCGGCGATGGCCTCGAGCACCGGCTCGTTGTTCATGCAGAGCTTCGCCTTCATCTCGTCGACGGGGACGGCGCTCGGAAGGTCGCGCTTGTTGAGCTGGAGCACGTAGGGGAGGCTGCGGATGTCGTAGCCCTGGACTTTCAAGTTCTGCTCGAGATTCCGGAGGCTCTCCACGTTCGCGTCCATCCTCTCGCGCTGGGAGTCGGCGACGAAGATGACGCCGTCCACACCCTTGAGGATGAGCTTTCGCGAAGCGTCGTAGAACACCTGGCCGGGAACGGTGTAGAGGTGGAAGCGCGTCTTGAAGCCGCGGACGTTTCCTAGCTCGAGCGGCAGAAAGTCGAAGAACAGAGTGCGGTCGGTCTCGGTCGCGAGGGAGATGAGCTTCCCCTTCGAGTTGGGGTTGGTCTTCTCGTAGATGAACTGGAGGTTCGTGGTCTTCCCGCAGAGACCCGGGCCGTAGTACACGATCTTGCAGTTGATCTCGCGAGACGCGTAGTTGATGAACGTCATCGCCCGACCCTACTCGCTGAACAAGCTGTCGATGTCTTCATCGGTGATCTCGGCGAACGGGGACTCGAAGCTCCCCCCCGAGTGCGCCTTCTCGGCCTCCACCTTATGCATGATGCTGTCGAAGACGCCGTTCAGATCTTGAGACGCCTTCTTCACGCGGAGCCGGACCAGACCGAGCGACGAGCGCTCGTCGAAGATCACGACCAGGATGACCCTGAGCCCCACGATAGAGATGTGGATGTTGTCCCGCTCCCCTTCATGGAACAGGACGGAAAATTCCTTCTCGCCGATGAGCTTCGCGAGAGCGTCGGTCGCGGCGACGTTGCCAGCGGTGAGCGAGGCGAGGGACGTAGTGTCGAGGTTGTCGATGTTGCCGTGGGCCGCGATCTGCTGGCCGTTCTTGTCGACGAGGAAAACGAGCTTGGCGTTGGCGTCGGTGCGAAGCTTGCTCAGAATCGTTTTGATCTGATTGAACTCCTCGTCATACATCACCACATCAGTGGTTGCCATGACTCTGATTTCCTCCGTCCGAGACCTACACGCGCTTTAGGGATGTGAAGAGTAGCGAGGTTTTGATTTACCTATTATGTATAGCGGAAACAAGGGGTTTTGGCAAGCTCCTCCGCTTCGTTCCAGGACCGGCTCTCAGTATTCTCGGCGCCCTTCGAGCGCCTTTCCCATCGTGACCTCGTCGGCGTAATCGATTTCCGAGCCCACGGGAATTCCCATGGCGATTCGGGTCACCCGCACTCCAAGAGGCTTGATTAGCTTCGCGAGGTAAATGGCGGTCGCCTCCCCCTCCACGTTGGGGTTCGTCGCGAGGATGACCTCTTCCACCTCGCCTCCTCTCAGCCGCTCTAGAAGGCCCTGGATCTTGAGCTTGTCGGGACCGATCCCCTGGAGCGGCGAGAGGCTTCCCATGAGGACGTGATACCGCCCCTTGAATTCGTGGGTCTTTTCGATCGCGACCACGTTCGGGGACTCTTCGACCACGCAGACCACTTTCGAGCTCCGCTCGGGGCTTACGCAGTAGAGACAGGGATCTTGATCGGTGACGTTGTTGCAGAGGGAGCAGGTGACGATGCGCTCCTTGACGTCGAGGATCGCGCGCGCCAGATGCTCCGCTTCCTCGGCCCCGGTTCTGAGGATGTGGAAGGCGATGCGCTGCGCCGACTTGGCGCCGATTCCGGGCAGCCCCTTGAGCTCGGAGATGAGCCGCGATACCGGCTCGGGATAGTCCTTCACGAGCTCAGAACAGCCCTGGCAAATTGCCCGCGAGCGCCCCGATCTCGCGCTCGGCAGCCTCGTCGACCTTGCGCGAGGCTTCGTTGACCGCGGCGGTGATGAGATCCTGCAGCATCTCCACGTCGCTCTTGTCGACGACCTCGGGATCGATCTTGACTTCCGTGACCGCCTTGTTGCCGTTCATCTTCACCGTCACCATTCCGCCGCCGGCCGTGGCCTCGACCCGTATCTCGTCGAGCTGCTGCTTCAGCTTGTCCTGAAGCGCCTTCGCCTGTTTCATCATCTGGTTCAATTTCATTCATCGGCTCCCATCGGAAGAGACTATATCCTCGACTTCGCCCTGGAACGTCTCGACGAACCGCTTCACCAAGGGATCCCTCTTCGCGCGCTCCTCGAGTCCGCCTTCGCCGCGCCTTTCGTCCTTACCCGGCGACCCTTGCGGCTTGGGCGCGGCTTCGGCGGAGAGCCCCGCTCCGTTGTCGATCACCTCGACCGAGATCGCGAGCTTCTTTCCGAAGACTACCGCGACTTGTTCTTCGAGAAGCGCCAGAAGGGACTTTTCTCGAAGCTGCTCTGCGAGCACCTTTTGCTCCGAAAGGAACTGGAGCCGCAGTCGGCCGGGCTCGACCTCGGCACGGTGATGGCGCGATACGAGGGCGTGGAGCATCGGCTTTCCCGTCTTGAGCCGGTCCCAGAGCTGCTCCACGAGCGACCCGCGGTCTTCGGGGGTGGTTTCGGGCGGCGGGGGAGCCGGGGGTGGAGCCGCCGGCTCGGGCTTGGGCTCGGGCGGAAGCGTTGAGGCCGTCGTCGTCCGTTTCGCGGGCGCCGGAGCGGGACCCGCGCTCGGCGAAGGAGGCGGAGCGCTCCCGGAGGCGAGACGTTCGAACCGCGAAAGCAGCTCCTCGAAGCTCGCGAGCCTTCGGAGCTGGGCGATCTTGAGAAGCGCTATCTCGAGGTGGAATCGCGGCTCGGGAGACAAGCGAAGCCCGTCCTCCGCCTGGGTCAGCACCTCGAGGCTCCTCACGAGATCCTCCTCGCTGAGCTCGCGGGCAAGTGCCTCGAGATCGGCGGTCTCCCCCGGGACGTCCAGAAGATCGGAAGCGTGCGGCGCCACCCGGGTGACGAGGACGTCTCTCAGGTACTGCATCAGCGACGAGGTGAAGAAACGCAGGTCGCGGCCGCTCCGCGCGAGACGGTCGACGACGCGCAGGATCGCCTCGGTGTCTCGGGCGACGAGGGCCTCCGCGGTCTCCCGCAGAACCTGGCGCTCGACGAGGCCCAGGATCTCGGTGACCGCGTTCTCACCGATATCGCTTCCCGCGGCGGCGATGACCTGATCGAGAGCGGAGATCCCGTCCCGGAGACTCCCTTCTGCGGTTCTCGCGAGAATGGCGAGGGCACCTTCGGACGCCCGGACACCCTCGGCGTCCACGATGCGCCGGAGCTGCTGCGCGATCTCGGACGGAGATACGGTGCGGAACTCGAACTCCTGGCAGCGGGACAAGATGGTGTCGGGGATCTTGTGGTACTCGGTAGTGGCGAAAATGAACTTGACGCTCGGCGGCGGCTCCTCGAGCGTCTTGAGAAGCGCGTTGAACGCGGGCGACGAGAGCATGTGCACTTCGTCGATGATGTAGATCTTGAAGCGGTCCCTCGAGGGCGCGTAGCGCGAGCCCTCGATGATGTCCCGAACTTCGGCGACCCCGTTGTTGCTCGCGCCGTCGATCTCGAGGACGTCGAGCGAGCTCCCGCGCGCGATCTCGAGGCAGGCGGCGCACTCCCCGCAGGGGCGCACTGTCGGCCCGCTCGCGCAGTTGAGGGCCTTCGCCAGGATCCGCGCCGTCGTGGTCTTCCCTACCCCCCGCACTCCGGCGAACAGGAACGCGTGGGCGATGCGATTCTGCTGGATCGCGTGAGTCAGAGTGCGGGTGACGATCTCCTGTCCCACCAGGTCCTCGAAGACCTTGGGCCGATACTTGAGCGCCAGCACCTCATACGTCATCGTCGTCGTTCTGGAGTCCCGCGGCCCAGGCGGCCCGCGGCACAATCGAGATTCCGCTTACCGCTGCTCCCTTCCGGGCCTGACGGGGTTCGTGGGCTCGACTCGCACGGGACCTGAACCGCGAGACACAAATCCTTCAGAGAGATCCGGGTGTAAGAAGGGGGATAGGGGGATAAGGGGATGAACGTTCCGGTTTTTGTTCCCGTGGGCATGGGCGTTGTCACTGGCGAAAATCCTTCCCTCTGAGTCATCTCCCTATCTCCCCGATCCCCTTATCCCCCTCTCTTACACATCCGAGCTTCGAGGAGCTCAAGATAGCGATCTTGTCTCCTGGCGGAGGGGGTGGGATTCGAACCCACGGTACCGTTGCCGGTACACTAGCTTTCCGGGCTAGCCAAATAAGCCGCTCTTGCACCCCTCCCCGGGCGAAGCGCTAGATTATACCGCACGCCTCTCCCAAGCACCGACAAGCTACCGAGGGGAGAGGGCGAATACGGCGAACGCCGTCGCCGCATCCGACATGAGGCCGGCGATGAAGTCGTCGTCGCGAGAGCGGTCCTTATTGGCGGACTCCGCACCCCCCGCGCTTCCTCTTGGTGAGAAGCGGTAATAAGTTGTTACAATGAGCGCTTCATGAGTCAGGACCCTACGTTTCGCGTGTTGGGACAGGCACCCTCGTCGCGAAGCGTGCGCTACGAGAGCTATCGCCGCGAGTGGGACCGAAGGGGAACGGAGCTCGATCCCGCGGATCACCCGGTACACGTGGACCTCGAGACGGTCGCGGTCTGCGATCTCCGCTGCGGGAGCTCGGAGGAAGACCCGCAGGGTTTCTGCCAGATCTGGACCCACGAGCACATCCGCAAGCTCGGCTTCGACGAGCACACCTACAAGCGCGGATACATGGATCCGAAGCTCTATCGCCGCTTGCTTCAGCAGTGCAGAGACGTCGGGGTTTGCTCCATCAAGCTCAACTACCGGGGCGAGCCTTCACTCCACCCGGAGATCGTCCCCTTCGTCGCTCTCGCGGCGGAGCTTGGGTTTCCCGACGTCATGATGAACACCAACGGAAACGGAGGTGCCCGCACGAACCCCGAGCTCTTCTCCGAGCTCGTCGAAGCGGGAATCACCGACCTCATGTTCTCCGTCGATGCGGGCGATCCCGGCACCTACCACCGGCAGCGCGTGGGAGGCGATTGGGAGGTGCTCCTGCACTCCGTTCGAAGCGCGGTCGAAGCCCGCGCCGCCGGCAAGGGAGCGCCCGACTGCCGCATCCGCGCTTCGGTCGTGCGGACCTACATGAACGCCACCGACGTCGACAGCGGACAGATGGAGTCGTTCTGGAAGAGCGAGATGGGTGTCGACTGGATGTCGGTGAGCGAGTGCTACTTCCCCGCGGGAGTCGAGCACAAGTGGAAAGCGGCGGAGTGGAAGCAGCTCTCCGCTTCCGAGTTCCAGTGCCCCGATCCGTTTCGGCGCATGGTCGTGACCTGGGACGGCAAACACACCATGCCCTGCTGCCAGGGTTTCACCCTCGAGATCGACGGCGGTGCGGTGAGCGGGCGCGAGGGGGGGAACCAGACGATTCAGGAAGCCTGGGCGAGCCCGAACTTCGAGAGGCTCCGCTCTGCCCACCGCCGCAAGACCTGGGATCGCGCCGGGACCGAGGGCGAGCCCATCTGCCGCAGCTGCGCCGTCACCAAGAAGCCCACACCCGTCGCCGTCCAGGTCTGAGGGCGAGCGAGGCGAAGAGCCGAGCGAGCTTCTGAGGGTGGATCTCCGCTCGAAATTTCGTCTCTGTTGGTAGGCGGCGGTCCGGCGGCGTCGGCGCGAGACAAGTGCCGGTTCCGGTTGGGGAATCATCGGATCGCCGCCTCACGAGCTCCCTCTTCGAAGAGCCGGAGGAGCTTTCCCCGCTCCTCGGAATGCTCCCAATGCCATCTCGTCGCCGCCGCCTTCCACGAGGCTCTCCGGCAGTCCAGAAGATAATGCCGATCGCTCGCGAAGCGGCAGAACCCCGCGGCAAGGGCGGAAACGTCACCTTTCGACACGACCAGCGCCTTGTCACCGAGGTCTTCTCGAAGGGGTTTTTGGCCCGGCGTATCGGTCATCACCAGAGCGAGCCCCGCGAGGAGGTAGACGAGCGCCTTGTTGGTGAGACAGAGGGGCCGGTTGAGGCTCACGGGCTGCTCCAGGGAAAGTCCGAGATCGAACGCGGAGGCGAGTGAGGTCATCTCGTCCGGCGGTCCCGGTGGATGCGTGGTGAGCAAAAGGCGCGGCGCCTTCTCCCTCGCGAGGTTCCGAAGCGTCTCGCGGTAACTTTCCGCGATGGCGCCTCTCAGGTGCAGCTCGGCCTCGATCCCCGAAACGCCCGCGGCCGCGATCGCTTCTTCCAGGCCGCGTCCCGGACCTACGGTCTGACTGAACCAGTAAAAACGCAGCGGTCCCTCATAGAGGGACTCCAGATCCGGAGGTTGGTCCGGGAGAGGGAAGACGTTGTGGATCGTCTCCGCCGTCACCCCGTACTTCGTCCTGTAGGCGCCGGCAATCGGGCCGCTCGATGCGGTCAAAAACCGCGCACCCGGGAGGATCTCGCGCTCGATGCGCTCGGCGAGCTTCCGATCGAGCGAGCCCTCTTGGGGCTCGCCCGAAAAGAAGTCCTCGAGGTCGAGGGCGAACGGCCGGCGCGCTCGTCTCGCCGCCTCGTAAGCGGCGGCGATTCCTCCCGTCGTTCCCCCGTAGAAAAAGTGGGCGGACGTGGCGAGGGCGGCAGAGACGAGCTCGTCGTGCACCCGGGCGAAGGCCCGGGTCGCGAGCCGAAACGAAGCTTCCCTCGTTCGCTCGGCCAGGGCTCGGGCGATCCGCCGCCTCAGTCCGCTTTTTGCGTACAGAAGCGGTCCGTGCGATCTCGTGTAATCGACGACGCTCGACCGCCACTTCCCCGATCGTCGCTTTTCGACCGCGAGGTCGGCCTCCCCGGCCCACGCCGTCGAGCACGTCGAGACCACGGCGACCTCGTATCCTTCTTCCGCGAGGGCATCGGCCGCCTTCAGCATCCGCGGGCAGGTAGAGAGGTGACCCGCAGTGACGAGCGCGAGACGTGGTTTCATGAAAAAGCGCCGTTCGCGCGGAGCCGGCGGGCCTCATTGACGACCCAGCGAACGGCCTCGACCACGAGCTCCGGCTCGTCGAGCGGAATCCAGTGCCCGCTCCTCTCGGCGATAACGTGCCGGGAGCACAGGCTCCGCCTCGCCTCCTCTTCCTGATCGCGGATCCTCTCGGGCGATGGGCTCGAGGCGGTCAAGACGGCGAGCGGCCGATGGCCGAGGTCTCCGGTTGCGTTCTCGACCAGGACCGCGCTTCGCGGCGCTTCCTCGATGAGGCTCGAGAGCGCCCGAACAGTCCAGGGTCGAACCCAGAAGCTACGGATGGCGGCGCGGTCGGACGCGGGAAGCTTCGAAAGAAGACCCGGCAGGCTCTGGAGACGGTGTCGTCCGGCGAAGCGGAAAAGGAGGCGCGTGATGCCGAAGTGGGCGAGGAAAGACGCGATGCCCGCGAAACGGGCTCCGCGCTCGATCCGCATCCTCTCCGAAGCGCTCGGATTCACCCACTTTCGAGGGTGCGGCACGTCGACGAGCACCATTCCCGCGACTTCCTCGGGATACCGCGACGAGAAGAGCTTCGCGACGAACCCACCGTAAGAATGACCCACGAGAACGTAGGGCGGCTCGAGGGACGCTGCCTTCAGACCCCGGCGGAGCTCGGCGGCGAGGCAATCGGCGCGCCGCGGCTCGGATGAGGGATCGCTCCAGCCGAAACCGCCGCGATCGTAGCTCGCGACCCGGGCGAACGCGGCGACCCTCGGCTGAACTTCCGACCAGCTCAAAGACGTTGCCGCGAGAGCCGAGTCGAGCACCACCGTAGGCTCGCCCTCGCCGCTGACCTGGAAGTGGAGCGCGAGACCAGAGGAGTCGATGCGGATGCCGGGCGGTGGAAACCGCCGCCTTTCTCGATAGCAGAGGACACGCTGGGCCAGAGCCCCGAAGGCGAGTGCGACGGCAAGACCCGCGAGCGCGAGCCATGGACTCACCTTTTGGCCCCTCCTGGAACCAGCCGCATTCTAGCGCCGCCCGTTGGAGCTCGGCACGTGCCGCGCTAAAATAGAAAGGTAAAGTTTCCAACCTTGCGGAGGTGGCGTGTGCGGCACCGCAGCGGCGGCGCGGAGCCCGAAGAGAGTCTCGTGCCCCTCGTTTTGCGGCTCTTCCTCTTTCTCAACGCCTGCGCCGTCGTTCTTCTCGCGTTTCGTTCCGAAGTCCCCACCAACCCTAGAGGGCCGATCCTGCTCCCGGTCCGGGGGGTGAGCCAGGAGGAGCTGACCGACAGCTTCTCCGATCGGCGCGACTTCTTTCGCCAGCACGGCGCCATCGACATCGAAGCACCCTGGGGAACGCCGGTCGTTGCCTCGGACGACGGCGTCATCCACCGCTTGCTCGAGAGCTACCGCGGCGGTCTCGGCATCTACCAGATGGACCCGGATTCCCGCCGCTGCTACTACTACGGTCACCTGGCGCGGTACGCGTTCGGGCTCGAGGAAGGGGTGCGGGTCTCTCGCGGCGACGTGCTGGGCTTCGTGGGAACGACAGGAAACGCGAGCGCGGACGCCCCTCACCTGCATTTCGCGGCCTACGACGTGGAAGGCGACGGGAGCTGCCTGTCCGGTACCCCGGTCAATCCCTTCACACTGCTCACCGACTGATTCGAGGCTTCAGTCCTCGATCTCCTCCGCCTGGCGGACCGCTTCCTCGTCCATTCCCATGTGATGCCCGACCTCGTGGTAGATGGTGTCGCGGATCTCCTCGATGAGGCTCGCCCTGCTCGGCGAGATGTTCTCGATGTTGCGCTGGAACAGGAGAACCCTGCCGGGAAAATCCCAGCCGTCCGACTGAATGGTTCCGCCCTGGTACAAACCGAGGAGATCGAACTCGAGCCCCTCCTTCACCAGAGCGCTGTCCGGGACGTCCTCGACCGCCACTTCCACGTTTTCCAGATAGTTTTCGAACTCTTCCGGGAGCTCGGCCAGGGCCTCGTCCACTACCTCGTCGAAGTCCTCCGGGCTAAGGCGGAAAGGCAGGAAGTACGACTCGGGGTCGAGCTCCGCCGCGCGAGCGAAAGCGGCGTCCGCTTCTTCGATTCGGCCGAGCTGAGTGCAGGAGAGCCCGAGCGCGTGATGTCCCTCCGCAAGCTCGGGATCGAGCTCGATCGAGCGGCGTGCCGCGGCGAGAGCTTCCTCCGACGCCGAGCACTGTAACCGGACGAGCGCCTCCAGGTGGCGGAGCTCCGGAAGCTCATCGAGAGCGAGCGCCTCGCCGCAAACCTCTCCCGCCTCCTCGTGCTCGCCGAGCTCGTAGAGGGCCGAGGCCGCGAGGTAGAGAGCTTCGACGGAGCGTTCGTCCCTGAGCGTCTCGATGACGTCCTCGAATCGAGTCTCGTCGTAGAGGACGCGTGCCCTTTCCAGCCTGGCCGGCCTCAGGTTCGGGTCGAGCGTCAGGGCTCGTTCGAGCAACGAGAGCGCGGTCTCCACTTCCCCCCGTTGCGCCCGAACCATTCCCGCCAGGCAATGCGCCTCGGCGGACTCTGGCGCTTGTGCGACCAGGCTTTCTGCTTCCCCGAGCGCCTCGTCGAGCTTTTCCTCTTGGAGGAGCTCGTGCACCCTCTCCCAGGGGTCCGAAGCTTGCGGCTCCTCGAGCATCGTCATTCCTGCCGAGGCTCAGCATACTTTATTAATGCTCCCCTCGCTCGTCGTCTCTCAGGGCCGCGGGGCCCCACCCCCGCGGCTCATCGCTTCGCGCTTCGCGCTGCGCAAAATGGGGCAATCAATCGAGGGTGGATCCCGGCGTCGCCGATCCGGCATACTAGTGAGGTCAAGCAATTACCCCGAGGTCGCCTGGCCAGCTGGACGGATTTCGACTCGAATGTCAGAGGCTCAAGCTCCCGAAACTCGCTTGGATCAATGGTGCCTGGAGAGCCTCGTCGACGGGGGCAAGAGCCTTCAGCGAGTCCAAATCGCGAACGTGCCGTTCCGCATCGGGAGGATCGCCGGCCTCGATCTCACCATCCCTTCCCAGTCCGTCTCCAAGCGGCACGCCGAGATCTATCACCAGGGTGAGGATCTGATGCTCCGCGACCTCGACAGCACCAATGGGACCTTCGTCAATCGCAAACGGGTGAAAGGATCTTCGATCCACGAGGGCGACATCCTCCACTTCGCGGAGTTCGAGTTTCGAGTCGGCCGCCAATCGAGCGAAGGCGGAATCGGCGACGCATCCGCCGTCGATAGAGGGACGCTCGCCCTGGGTCGTTTGGAGCTTCCCCAGCAGTTCGTTTCCGGAACCAGGCAGCTCGCCGAGCTCCTGGAGCGCGGCCTCACGGCGCCGGTGTTCCAGCCCATCGTCTCCCTTCCCGGCGGTGCTGTCGAAGGCTACGAAGTCCTCGGGCGCGGCACGCACCCCGAGCTCCCCTCGAGCCCGAAGGAGCTCTTCCGGATCGCGGAGACGCTGGACCGCGCCGCCGAGCTCTCCCGGCTTTTCCGCCGCCGCGCGGTGGAGGTGCTGGCGGCCGCCGGGGCGGAGCTCCCTCTCCTCTTCCTCAACACTCACCCCTCCGAGCTGGGTAAGCCGGAGCTTCTGGAGTCTCTGCAGGAGTTGCGCACGATCGGCCCGAGCATCGATCTCGCGCTCGAGATCCACGAGGGGGCTCTCGCCGAACCTCGGGTCATCGCCGCGCTCAAATGCGATCTCGATTCCCTCGGAATACAACTCGCCTTCGACGACTTCGGCATCGGCGAGCGCATCCTGCAGCTCGCCGAGGTGCCTCCTCACTATCTGAAGTTCGATATCAGCATGGTCAAGGACATCGTCAAGGCGCCCCCCTCGAAGCGGCGCCTCCTGGCGATGTTGATGGCGGCGGCCCATGAGGTGAGCGCCATCACCATCGCCGAGGGCATCGAAACCGAGACCGAAGCCTCGGTCTGCGCCTCGGCAGGCTTCAAGCAGGCGCAAGGCTACCTCTTCGGCCGGCCCCTCCCTCTCGCCGATCTCAAAACAAGCGACGGGCGAGGTTGAGAAGCACGGTCAGCTGGATCGGCATTGCCGTCCGCCATGACCGAACGTCTGGATGGCGTATTCGTCTTCGGCCTTCGTTGATACGCACGGGAGCGACGCGTGGGAGGAATGAAGGATCAGAAAACCTCCTGGATTCCGGGCGAAGCTTGCCTCTTCGTCACCACACGGCATATTGTCTGCAGCGGAGCGCGCGCGTATGGCTTTGAAGATCGGGCGCAAAGATTTTCTCCTGAGTTTGAGCGGGGCGGCGGTGGGCGTGCCGCTCGGCGCGCTGGGCCAGCGCTACCTCGACAACGAGACACCCTCGGGAGGCGACGCTAACGATGAGCCCGCTCCGCCCCATGGCTTGCTCTCCTTCTCTCAGAGCGGTGAAGACGTCGTGGCCGGCTTCATGTTCGACTACCTGAAGGTCACGGACGTAACCTACCTGGACATCGGCGCATACGATCCCATCCTTATCAACAATACCTACTACTTCTACCTGAAGGGGTACCGCGGCGTGCTGGTCGAGCCGAACGTGACCATCTGCGAGAAGCTGAAGGCGGCCCGACCAGCGGACACGACACTCGTTGCCGGAATCGGTGTCACCGCCGCTTTAGAGGCTGACTACTACGTCATGAGCGAGCCATCATGGAGTACTTTCTCCAAGGAAGAGGCAGAACACCAGGTGGAGATCACGAACGGGCAGGTCTACATCGAGGAAGTCAGACAAATGTCGCTCTTGGACGTCAATGCGGTGATCGCCGAGCATTTCGAAGAGGCACCCTCGTTCGTTTCGATCGACGCGGAAGGCTGGCACCTGGCCATCCTGAAAGCGATTGACTACCGGCGGTTCCGGCCGAAGGTCATCTGCGTCGAAACACTGGTCTCGGGGACGAATCGCACCATCCCGGAGATCCCGGAGTTCATGGATGCTCAGGGCTACGTCGCCCGAGGCGGCTCATTCGTGAACACCCTTTTCGTCGACTCCCAGATCCTCTGACACCCACTCACAAATCGACGACAGACGGAGCAACGGGATTGACTCGAGGACAAGGCCCCTCTCGCCGATCTCAAAACAAACGACGCGCGAGGTTGAGAAGCACGGTCAAGAGGATCGAGATCAGGATCGTCGACGTGATCGGGATGAAGACCCGCGTCGATTCGCTCTCGTAGCGGATGTCCCCGGGAAGCCGGCCGAACCAGGAGAACCCTCCCCAGTAGATCAGAAGGCCGGCGACGGCCAGCAGAGCGCCCAGGCCCACCAGCAGCAAACCGAGCTCACGGTATGTACCCAAGGGACCTCAGCTCGCGCAGTGTCTTTTCCCGTATCTCTTGCTCGAGCTCGGCGTCTCTGTCGGGGTCGCCGGGAGCGGCGGTTTTCATGAGCTCGCGCGAGTAGCGCTCGAAGCGAACGTCCCGCTCCATACGTAAGAGCTCCGTCGCCGCCTTTCCGTCCATGGCGCTGCCCACGGGCCGATCGAAGAGGTAGAGGATCGTGGGCGCGATGTCGTAGACGTTCATCGAGTCCGTTCGTCCCGCTCGCGCCTGCGGGCCGCTCATCAAGAAGATTCCGGGAGGCGGAGGCGCGCTCGCCGGGATGTGATAGTGGTCGTAGCCCCCGGCATGGAGGGTGAAGCCGTGGTCGGAGACAACGATGAAATGGGTGTTCTCGCTTCCCTCCGCCGTGAGGAAGCTCTCGAGGATGCGCTCCATGTACTGGTAGAACGGCAGCAGCACTTCTGAGAGCTCTTCCTGGAACCGATCCCTTTCTTCCGCGGACAGCCGGCCTTCCGCCATCGCCCGTAGCGTTTCTTCGACTCTCTTGGGCTCGATGAGATGGAGAGCTACGTGCTGCACGATATCGGGAAGGCGGAAGTAGGCGGCGAAGAAATCGCACTTCTCCGTTCGATAAAGCTCGAGCGCGAGGTTCTCGATGAGCGCCTCCTGGAGAACGTAGACCCCGTAGTCCTTCAACACGGCAACGTCGTCGAGAGACTCCTTCGCATGGAGGCTCTGGTACCGAGCGCCCAGGTCGGGGAGCTCTCGCTCCCTCCGCACCGCCTCGTAGTCCAGATCGAGAAACGGCAGGAGCCGGTCGAAGAGCTCCGGGGGATGGACCGAGTCTCTCATCCGTCGGCGGCGCTCGGCTCCGAGGAGTAGCGCTCGCCGGAACCGGTTCGAGACCATGATTCCGTCGATTCTGTCCGGCGGATAGGTCACGAACCAGTTGACGACGATGGAGCGCTTTCCAAAATGATCGAGGATCTGCCAGACGGCGGGCTCGCGGCGCTCCGAGTTGTCGAAGGGGATCGGGAGAGCGTTCTCCTTCAGGTAGACGAAGTCGAGGATGCCGTGCTTCTCCATCGTCATCCCCGTCGCGATGCTCGTCCAGATGACGGGCGACTTCGTCGGCTTGAAGGTCTCGAGCGGACCCCAGGCGCTCTCGCTCCGGAGCCGCTCGAGATAAGGAAGCTTCCCCGCGCGAATCGAGGGCTCGATCGTGTCCCAAGAGGCGCCGTCGAAGCCGAGCACCACGACTTTCATCGGGGGGTCGGAGTTTCCGCACGAGGTCGCGAGCGCGACGCCCACCAATAGAGCGGGAAGCGCGCGCACTCTAGAGCCTTCCGAGCCTCTCGGTAAGCAAATCGAAGAACCCGTCGGCGTCGACCCCGTGCGTCCAGACGGCGTTCGGGGCCTTCCCCGTCACTCCCCAGAAATCGACGGCCGTCGCTCCCATGGTGAGATCAGACCCGGTCTCGACGTCGATGCGGACACGCTTGCCGCGAAACAACTCCGGCTTCAGCAGATACGCGATGGTGCAGGGGTCGTGCAGCGGTGCGCCCTCGCTTCCGTACTTCTCGGTGTCGAAGCGGTTGAAGTACTGGAGCATCGAGGCGACCGTTTCGCCTGCTTTCGTTCCGAGAGCCCGGATTCTCCCGACCCGGGGCGGGGTCGCGAGGACCTGATGGGTCACGTCGAGGCCCATCACCGCGATCGGCCGGCCGCATTCGAAGACCACTCGCGCGGCGTGGGGATCGACGTAGATGTTGAACTCTGCCGAAGGAGTGGTGTTTCCGCCCTCGCGCATTGCTCCGCCCATGAGGACGATCTCCCGGATCTTCGGGACGAGCTCGGGCGCTTTCACCACCGCCGAAGCGATGTTGGTGAGCGGGCCCACGGGGACGAGAGTCACGGAGTCGTCGGCGGCGCCTCGGAGCGTCTCGACGATGAAGTCCACGGCGTGGGCGGTCGCGAGCGGTGTTTCCGGCTCGCGGATCTCGGCGCCGTCGATACCTTCCCTCCCGTGGACGTACTCGGCGGTATGGAGCGGGCGCAGGATGGGGCGGGAGCAGCCGGCGAAGACCCGGACGTCTCTTCGTCCCGCGAGGTCGCACATGAGCCGGGCGTTTCTCTGCGTCTTCTCCAGAGGCACGTTCCCCGCGACGGTGGTGATGCCGAGAACCTGAATCTCCTCGGTCGAGGCGAGCGCGAGGAGAATGGCCACGGCGTCGTCCTGGCCGGGGTCGCAATCGAGAATAATCGGTCTCCGCATGTCAGTGCAGAAGTCTACCCTCTCCCTCGAGAAGGACGTGGCGGCCGGGGCCGAGAGCGCCGATCTCCTCTCGTGCTCCGCTCGGCCATTCGATGACCAGGCGGTCCACTGCGGGGAAGCGAGCGGCTGGCTCGCTCGAGGAGAGATACCCCCGCGCCCGTCGGATCTCGCGAAGCCACTTTCTGCCGGAGGCCTCGGCCCAGACCTTCGCGCCGATTCCCTCCCGGTTCGACGCCCGCCCGACGAGCGACAGACTCACGAGGGGCGAGCCCTGGTGGACGAGCAACACCGGCTCCGAGTCCAGCACGTTCACCACGATATCCGGGTCGGTATCGCCGTCGAGATCTCCGACGGCGGCGCCCCTCGCGGCCCGAGGCTCGCCGAGAACCGAAGATCTCGCCTCGCGAAACGCGCGCCCCTCGTCGTTCCAGAAGAGCTGCATCGGCTGCCGGAAGCTCTCGCCCGTTCCCGATCCGTCCACCTGGGGATACACGTGGCCGTTCACCTTGAGGAGGTCGAGATCGAAATCGGCATCGAAATCCTCGAGGAGCACGCTCCATCCTAGATACGGGAGAGTGGGAACCGCGAGCCCGAGGAGGTCGCTCGAGTCCAGGAACAGAAGGCCGCCTTGATTCAGGTAGAGGGTGTCGTAGTCGTCGGAGAAGTTCGTGACGACGAGATCGGGAAGCCCATCGCCGTTCACGTCCCCGGAATCGACTCCCATCCCCGCCTGGGCCGCGCCCGCGTGTGAGAACGATGCGCCCGAGAGCAGGGAAAGATCCTCGAAAGTGCCGTCGCCGCGGTTCACGAAGAGGAGGTTCCCCGTCGAATCGGAGGCGACGTACAGATCGGTATCGCCATCGACGTCGAGGTCGGAGAAAACGGCGCCGAGCTGGTACGTGTCCCGGGATTCGAGCCCGGCGGCGGCGGTTTCGTCCTCGAAAGTGCCGTCGCCGCGGTTGCGGAAGAAGGCGCCCGAGACGTGGGGGAATCCTCGAGGACCGCAGCTCACCCGGAGACCCTTCCATTCGCAGAAACGCTGGGGGATGAGCCGATCGAGGAGCTCGCGATCGAAGTCCAGGTAGTTGCAGACGTAGAGATCGAGAAAGCCGTCGCCGTCCACGTCGGCAAACGCGGCGGAGGCGCTCCACCTCGAGTCCTCGACCCCCACGGCGACGGCGGTGAACGTCCCATCGCCGTTGTTCCGGTAGAGCGCGTTCGGGCCGTAGCTCGTGACGTAGAGATCGGCGTCTCCGTCGTTGTCCACGTCGCCGACCGCGACCCCTTGACCGTATCCGTCGTCCCCGAGGCCGGCCTCGCGAGTGACGTCCTCGAACCCCAGAGCGCCGTCGTTCCGGAAAAGACGATCCGGCTCTCCCGCGAAGGGGACGAGAGACCCCGCATTCACGAGATACACGTCGAGATCGGAGTCGGAGTCGTAGTCGAGGAGCGCCACTCCCGAGCCCATGGTCTCGACGATGTAGGTCTTCTCCGGCCCTCCGGACCGGTGTTGGAAATCGAGCCTGGGCCCGAGCACGAAGGGGGCTTCGAGCCATAGAGCCAGAAGCGAAATCAACGGAGGCCCAGCTGTTCGCGGTATCGCGAGAAGCTCGCCTGCGCCTTGTCGGCGAGCCCGAGCTTCTCGTACGCGAGGGCGAGGTTCAAGGTGTAGGCGGGGTTCTCGGAGTTGAGAGCGACGGCGCGCTCCAGCGCTTTGGCCGAGCCTTCGAGGTCCCCGAGGTCTTCGAGAAGAACGCCCCGGGCGTTGTGAAGCGCCGGATTCTCGGGATCGAGCGAAAGCGCCGACGAGAGGGCGTCGAGAGCGCCCCGTCCATCGCCTCTCTCCTTCAAGAAGAGAGACAGAAGATATGGATACTCAGCGGTTCCCGGAGAGAGCTCGATCGCCCGCCGGACGTAAGCGATCGCGACCGGGGTCTCCTTCCGCGAGAAGTGCGCTTTGGCGAGAAAGGCATAACCCTGGTGCGCGCGGGGGTTCAGCTCCGTCATCTCGAGAAACGCCTGAATCGCCTCGTCGAGACGGTTCTCTTCCAGGAGTTTTCTCCCGCGGGCGAACGCGGAGAGCGCGCGCTTCCCCTCGGCATCGGCCCGCTCCTCCTCGTCCCGCGCGCTCTTGAACCGCTCGAGCTGGGCCCGGGCCTCCTCCGTTCTTCCCGTCCGGCTCAAGGCGTTTCCCAGAGCGTAGGACGCGGGGGAGAGAGAGGAGTCGAGCTCGAGCGCCCGCTCGAACGCCGGGATCGCTTCCGCGGAGCGGCCGAGCTTGTCGAGAAGCGAGCCGTACTCGTACCAGACGTAGGGCTCCCCGTCCTCGAGCTCGAGCGATCGGCGATAGCTCTCGACCGCGGACGCCATCGTTTCGGGCTTCTGGGCCTCGACGTGCGCGTTCCGAAACCAGGCCCGCGCGTGCTTCGGGTCGGACGCGAGGACTTCGCGGAGAACGCGCCGCGCTTCCTCGGTCTCGCTTCCGTACGACAACACTGTGCCCAGAAAGTAGAGTGCCTCGACGTCTTTGGGGTGATGCGAAAGATATCGCCGGAGGCAGGACGCGGCGGGACCGAGCTCCCGGCGCGACTGGTGGAGATCCGCGATCTCGAAATAGCCGTCTCTCGATTCCGGAGCGAGCCTGACGGCGTTCTCGAACGCGACGAGGGCGCGCTCCGGACTCTCGAGAGCGCGCAGGATCCGGCCTTGGAGAATGTGGAAAGGAGCTTCCTCGGGGTCGAGAGCGATGGCCTTCTCGATCTCGGCCAGCGCCTCGGTGAGCTTTCCTTCGCGAACGAGCACCAGGGCCAGGTTGAAGGGGATGGCGGCGACCTGCGGCAGGAGCGCCGAAACCTCGCGGTAGGAGTGCTCCGCCTCTTCGAGGCGGCCGTCACGCTCGGCGAGGACCGCCCGCGTGAGATAACTTTCGACGCTCTCCTGCGCGAGGAGGAACAGCAACAGAATCGTCCCCGCTGCCATTTACCCGTCGTCAGAACCTGTACTTGATGCCGAGCTGCGCCGTTCTCTGGGTCCCTACGAAGGTATTGAAGCTCGCGAAGTTCGTGGCCTCGATGGTGAAGATGTTCGTCTCCAGGTTCCCGTTGTTGAAGAGGTTGAACGTCTCGAACAGGAGGTCGAAATTTCCGCCCTCGCCGAACGCGCGGGACCACATCACCCGGATGTCGAAGTTGTAGAACGCCGGCTGGCGGAAGGGGAAGCGCGGGAGGAGGTTTCCGCTCGCGTCGACGGCGCGGTCGTAGTTGTTGCCGCGGGAAAGCGTCTGGCCGTCGCCGTTCACGTCGGAGAGCGTATACGCGGGGTAGGGCCGGCCGGAGCGGAGGTTCAGGATTCCACTCAACGTGAAGCCGGCTCCTACCTCGGTGGTTCCCGAGAGGATGAAGCGGTGCCGGATGTCGCGCTCGTCGATCCCGTACTCCGCCTCGACGTCGTAGGGGTTCGAGGCTCCCAGGAACACGTCGACGTCGCGCTCGGTGTCGGCGTTCCCCTCATCCTTGGAGACGGTATAGCTTCCCAAGAACTGCGTGCGATCCGAAAACCCCTTCTTGGCCTTCACCACCAGCGCCCGGTACTCCGAGCGGCCGAGGCTCGAGAGCATGTCCGCGAGACCGGCGGTGGGATCGGGCCTTCTCAGGATCTGTCCGTCACCGTTGGTGTCGACGAAGCCGGCGTCGATGCCGATGGGCCGTCCGTACGGGTCGGTGCCGGTGGGAGGGAATGTGTTCTGATCGAAGGTGATGAAGCAGCCGCAGGCGGTTCCGATGCGGAGGTTGTTGCTCTTCGAGTAGATGAAATCCGCGCCGACCGAGAGGTTGGGAAGGATCTCGGTCTCACCGCCGATATTGAAGTTGAGCACGCGGGGGTTCTCGAATTCTTCGGAGACGAACCCGATGCTCGGGGGCGGAATGGGAACGGCTGGAGTTTCGCCGGGAGTGATGACGCTCGGGAGGAGGCCCGGGTAGTCGACCGGCGGGGGAAACATGAAGAGCGCGCTGTCGCGGAATCCGCTACCCGCGGTCGGGAGGAAGATCGAAGCGGTGCGGCCGTAGTAGAGGCCGACGGCGCCGCGAATCACCGTCTTCCCGTCATTGTTCGGATCCCAGGAGACACCGAGCCTCGGTCCGATATTGTTCTTGTCGTCCTTGATCGTCTGGGGCACGGGCCTTAGATTGGTTCCCGGCGCCTGCCGGACCATGGGAATCTGACCGGTGTTTCCCAGGATTGGATACTGCGGATCGTCGTGATTCTGCGCCTCGTACCGGAGGCCGTAGTTGATGGTCAGGTTCGGCTTCGGCTGCCAGGTGTCCTGGATGAAGAGGCCGAGCTCGTGCTGCCAGTAGGAGTCGAGCTCGACGTTGTCCGGGTTGAAACCGTTCAAGAAGAGCCGTTGGGCGAGGCCGATGGGCTGCCGGGCCTGGAAGCCCTCGAGGCTGGCGAAGAAGTAGGTGCCGCTGGCGAAACCGATGAACTTGTTGTCGGAGAGCTCCGTCGAGTTCCAGTCGACCCCGAACTTCAGATCGTGATCGCCGAAGAGGTAGTTGAAGCTATCGACGAACTGGTGGCGAATGTGACTCGAATCGATGGGAAGGAAGAACTCACGCCCGAAGCAGCCCGTGAGACAGGTGTCGAAGATCTGGACCTCAGGGTCGTCGCTCTTGGCCGCGCGCGGCCGGCTCTCGTGGACGTACTGGTACTTGAGCTCGTTGAACGCCCGAGTCCCGATGACGCTGGTGAGGCTCACGACCATCGAGAGCGCGTCGTTGGTGAAGTCCTCGAAGTTGTTCTCGGCGGCGGCCGCGATTGCCTGGCAACGGCCGCCGGTGAAGTTCGTGGAGTAGTTGTTGGCGTAGTTCACGCGAACGGTGAGGCGATGGTTCCTCGACAGGTCGGCGTCTACCCGCCCGAAGAGCGTCGTCAAGTCCTGCTGAGAAGGATGCTGGCCTTCGAGATCGGCGAAGTCCGCAATCCCGAACTCGGGAATGGCGATGCCCGAGACGTCGCGGTTGAACCGGGTCGTGACCGGGGCGCTCCGGTTCTGGAGGTCGGCAGCGAAGAAGAAGAACGCCTTGTCTCTCGCGATCGGTCCCCCGACGCTTCCCCCGAACTGCTGCTGAGAAAATTCGTTCGGCGCGTTTCCGAAGGGATCGTCGGCGGTGAGCGCCTCGTCGCGAAGGAACAGGAACCCGGACCCGCGCCAGTTGTTGGAGCCCGACTTCGTGACCACGTTGATGACCCCGCCGGTCGAGCGTCCGAACTCGGCGTTGAATCCGTTGGTGAGGACCTGGAATTCCTGGACCGCCTCCTGGGAGATGGCGAAGTTCTTGGTCTCGAGAGAGCCGGAGTACTCGGCGAAGAACGGGTTGGTGAAATCCGCCCCGTCGATGTTGATGACCGAGTAGTCGCCCTGCTGGCCTCCGAAGCGCAGCGGTGACCGGAGCCCCGGAGTCACCTGGGCGTTTGGAGACAGAAGCGCGAAGTCGCGGAAGTCTCTCCCGTTGATGGGGAGGGTCGCGATCGCCGTCTGGTTCACGGTGGTGGCGGTGACGGAGCGCCGCGTCTCGACCACCGGAGAGGCGGCGGTGACGGTGATCGCCTCGGTCACGGTCGCGAGGGGCATGACGACGTTGATGACCGGGGCCGAGCCGACCTCGACCACCGTCCCTTCGCGGGTCACGGTCGCGAACGCGGGGAGCTCGGCGATGATCACGTAGCTTCCCACCGGAAGGAGCTTCGCGACGTACCGGCCCTCGCCGTCCGTCGTCACCACCCGTGTGAGACCGGTCTCGACGTGGGTGACGGCAACGGTGACCCCGGGAAGCGCCGCCCCGGTCTCGTCGGTGACGGTGCCCACGATGTCCCCGCGGTCGAGCACCTGGGAGTACGCTCCGGGAGACAAGAACGGAGAGAGCGAAAAGAGCGCGATGGGAAAGGCTCTATGCGGCAACACGGTCATCCTCTCTGAGAAGGACGCGTCGAACCCCAAAAGATGCCGGCGATGGTAGTACCCGGTGTCTTCGACTGTCAATGGCTCGGCGAGTTCTCTTGTGCTACATTCACGCGCGCCTTCGTAACTATGCTCGCGCTCCTGCTCGCCGCGTCTCTATTTCCCCAGGCTCCGTCTCCGACGCCGGAGCGCCCGCGGCGCATCCTCCTCGACGTCGACCCCGGCATCGACGACGCGCTCGCGATGCTTTTGGCGATGCAGTCACGGGAGCTTCGTATCGAGGCCATCACCGTCGTTTCGGGAAACGTGATCGTCGAGCTCGGCGCCGAGAACGCCCTGAAGCTCGTGGAACTCGCAGGCAGAGCGGACCTCGTCGTCGCCAAGGGCGCCAAGTATCCCCTCCAGAAGAAGCTCATCACCGCCGAAGCCGTTCATGGAGAAGACGGACTCGGAGGAAAGAAGCTTCCCGCTCCCTCGAAGAAGCTAGACCCGCGGCATGCCGTCGACGTCATCATCGACGTCGTGAGCGGCAACCCCGGCGAGATCACCCTGGTCCCCGTTGGTCCTCTCACGAACATCGCCCTCGCGTTTTTGAAGGCGCCCGAGATCCGCTCCCAGATCCCCGAGATCGTCCTCATGGGAGGATCGATCGTGGGCGGAAACGCGAGCCCGGCGGCGGAAGCCAACATCTATAACGATCCCGAGGCGGCGAAGATCGTCTTCGAGTCCGGAATCCCCATCGTGATGGTCGACCTGGGGGCGACCTCGCAGGCGCGGCTCACGCGGAAAGACCTCGAACGGTTGAGGGCCGCGGAATCCCGAATCGCCCGTTATGCCGCCGAGCTCGGCGATTTCTATATCGCTTTCTCCGAAAGTCTGGGTTTCATGGCGGGCGCGGACCTCCACGACCCTTTGGCCGTCGGGCTCGCCATCGACCTTTCGATCGCGACCGACCTCCGGCCGATGCACGTCCAGGTGGAGACCAAGGGGAGCCTCACCTATGGGGAGACGGTCGCAAACCGCTACCTTCTCCTGGAGGCGATCGAAGACGCCGGTGACCACTACCGCATTTCCTCGTTTCGCAGGGTGCAGCCGAACGCTCGAGTTCCCGTGCGCATCGACTCCGAGCGTTTTCTCGGACTGTTTCTGGACCGGCTGACGAGGTAGCCTCCTGCCTCCATTGACACTACCCAGGGACGGTTTTAGAATTACGCCGCCATATTGATTCGACTCTCGAACCTCCCGCACGCGTATCCGTGCGAGAGACGAATCTGGAGGCTTCATGACGCATAGTTGCAGGTCCTCTCGAGCTCTTCTTGGAGCGAGCGCGCTCTGTCTGCTGGCTTCTCTCGCCGTCCCCGCCTTCTCGCAGGTTCTCGATCGGGGCGAGCTTTCCGGAACGTTGCGCGACGAGACCGGGGCGGCCCTTCCGGGAGTGACCGTCACCATAACCCACGTAGACACAGGTCTCACGCGCGTCGTGACCACCGACGGCACCGGTCGCTACCGCGCGCCGCTCCTGCCCGTCGGCCGCTATACCATCCAGGCGACGCTTCCGAGCTTCGCCACCGTTATCCGGGACGGGTTGGAGGTGACGGTGGGCTCGTCGCCGGTCATCGACCTCACCATGCCTCTCGCCACCGTCACCGAGGCGGTCACGGTGACCGCCGCCTCTCCCGTGGTCGAGATCCAGCGATCGATGGTGAGCACCACTCTCAACCAGAAAGCCATCGCCACTCTTCCCATCAACGGCCGCGACTTCCGCGACTTCGCTTTGCTCGCGCCGGGCGTTCAGCAGACGCCGGGTCTCCGTTCGCCCCTTCGATTCGGCGGCCAGCAGGGCGACTACTCCCTGCTGAGCGTCGACGGGGCAGATATGACCAACCCGTTCTTCGCCGAGTACACCGGCTCGCTCGAGACCAAGAACTTCGCCATCTCGCAAGAAGCGGTCCAGGAGTTCGAGGTCTTGACCAACGGGTTCAACGCGGAGTTCGGCCGCTCCACCGGCGGTGTGATCAACGTGGTGACCAAGTCGGGGACCAACGAGCTTCGTGGGGGAGGATTCGCCTTTTTCCGCGATTCGGCACTGAAGGCGGACGATCCCTTCGGGAATCCCTCCGACCAGTTCGATCAGCAGCAGTACGGCGCCAGCATCGGCGGCCCCATCGCGAAAGACAAGGCCTTCTTCTTCCTCGCCTTCGATGCGCAGAATCGGGACGACACCGTCATTACCCGATTCTCGCGCAATGTCGACGGGATCTCGATCCCGGAGTACGGGATATCCAACCTGGCGGATCTCGAAGGCCCGAATCCAGAGACCCAGGAACTTCTGACCTTCTTCGGGAAGGTCGACTTCGACATCGGCGAGAGCAATCGGTTCTCGGTGCGGTACAACCGGAGCAAGAACGATACCGTCAACTTTACCGGCGGTCGCGGACAGTCGGTCGTGGGAGGCGCAGCGGAGAACTTCGAGGACTTCAACAACACCGCCACGTCGGTGGTAGCCAGCTTGACCAGCGTCATCGGCACTCATGCCTTCAACGAGCTCAAGTTCCATTACATTCACGAGATCCGGCCCCGGGACGCGAAGTCCGATCTGCCGGAGGTGCAGATCGGTGATACCTGCGGGTTCTCGTTCCCCCAGGGAGGCTGCTTCGGGCGGGAGTTCTTCCTTCCCATCATCGGTGACAACAACCGGATCCAGCTTACCGATAGCTTCAGTTATCTGTTCGGCAACCACGACGTGAAGTTCGGCGTCGATTGGAACTCGACCGAGCTCACGAACAACGCCTTCATCGGCTGGTCGCGGGGTAGCTACTGGTTTCTCAGCATGGAGGACTTCCAGGCTCGCCAGCCATTCGCCTTCATCTTCCGGCAGTTCTTCGAGCCCTTCAACGAAGACACCGCCACCACCGACGATTACTGGACGCACGAGCTGGGCCTCTTCGTTCAGGACAAGTGGCAGCCGACGCCCAACCTGACGGTCAACTATGGATTGCGCTACGAAGCGCAACTCAATGGCGACCCCAAGCTCCCGATCGCAAACCCGAACGGCGCGATCGGCTCCGTCCGCCAGTCGCCGGGGTCGGACTTGCGCCCGATTCCACAGAACATCGCCAGCGACACGAATAACTTCGGTCCTCGACTCGGGATCTCCTGGGATCCCACCGGTGACGGCAAGACGGTCGTCCGCGGAGCAGCGGGAGTCTACTTCGGCCGTACGGCGACAATTTTCATGCCGACCGGAGGCTCCGGCTTTCGAGACAGCGTTGGTTTCTACTTCGGGGCACTACCGCCGGGCGCGACGTTTCCCGACACTCCCCCGAGCGTCATTCCGGTGACCCCGGGGCTGGTCTCGTCCCAAAACTTCGTCTCCGAGGACTTCCAGAACCTCCGGGTGTTGAACGTGAACGTCGGCGTGGAGCGCGAGGTCATCCCTAACCTCTCGGCAGGTGTCGATTTCATCTACTCCCGGACCGACAACGCCCGAGTCGGAGGATTCAACACCACGTTCGATCAGAACACCTTCGCGCCCTCGGGCACGGACCAGTACGGGCGGCCGATCGGAGTCGACGTATTTACCCGCGGCCGGCCCTCGAATAGCGTCTTCCAGGCGGACATGCTCTCGAGCCTGGGGCGGGCGCGTTACAAGGCCATCACCGTCAAACTGAAGAAGGGATTCACGGACCGCGCGCAGTTTCTGGCCCACTACACGTGGTCGAAAGACCAGTCGAACGCCGACCCCGAGCGCGACATCGGCTTCACCATGGGCCCTTCGAACGCATTCGATCTGGAGAGCGACTACGGGATCGATGAGCGCGACATCACCCACCGCTTCGTCTTCCAGGGAACGGCGGAGCTGGGAGGTGGCTTCACCGTGAGCGGGCTCGGGACGTTCCGCTCCGGCCTCCCTATCCCCGCCTTCGAAAGCGCCGACGTCAACGGAGACGGGAACACCTTCGACCGGCCGGTGGATTCTAGCGGCCGCATCGTCCCGCGGTTTCCCGAGCGTCAGCCCAAGTTCTACGACGTCGACGTGCGCGTGATGTGGACCGGAAACCTGGGGTCGGCGGGCGAGATCGACCTCCTGTTCGAGATCTTCAACGTCTTCAACAATGACAATTTCAGAACGACGAATTTCTCCTTCGCCTCGCCGCTCTACGGTCTGTGCGGGAGCGATGCCAATACCACGAACTGCGATCGGTACGACGGAGTTTCCCGGGAAGCCCAGATCGGCATCAAGTGGAGGTTCGGCGGGAGCTGATCGCCCCTTAGAAACTGCCAAACTGCTAAATTAGATGCCGGGGCACTTCGGTGCTCCGGCATTTTTGTCATGGCGCGGACGCTTCTGATGGGAGCTCTCCTCTCGCTTGGGGCTCGCTCGGGCGCGCAGGAGAAGCCGACCTTCGAGGCGGTCATCACCCGGGCCGTTGAAGCGGAGAGAGAGGGACGGCTCGAAGACGCCGCCGCCGCCTTCGAGGAAGCTGCCCGCTTGAGACCGGACCATCCTCGGGTGCACTACAGTCTGGCCTGGATTCGACTCCAGAGAGGACTCGTCAACGACGCTCTGGCGGCGGTAAATCAAGCGCTCGCTCTGAATGCCGGGGAGCCGATTTTTTATCTTCTTAAGGGTGAGATTTTCCTCGCTCTCGGAAACCTGGCCGAGGCGGAACAGGCCTACCAGGGCGCTCTCCGCGCCGATCCGAAGTCGGGTGAAGCTTACCTGTCGCTCGCCGACCTGTACTTGACGAGCGAGCAGTTCGACAGATCGACCCAGGCTTTGCGCTCCTACCTGGAGATTCACCCCGAGGATACGGATGCCCTCTATCATCTGGGCGGGGTTCTGAGCGGTCAGAAGAAAAGGGAAGAGGCTCTTTCGTTCTTCAACCGCGTCCTCGAAAAGAAGCCCAACCACGCGCTCGCCTGGTTTCACAAGGGACATCTGGAAGCCCAGGCTCCGGAGACGATGGAGGAGGCCCTCGTCAGCTACCAGAAGTCTCTCGAGCTCGATGCCGACTACGCGCTGACTCATTATGAGTACGGGGCCCTTTTGGACAAGCGCGGGCGAAAGGAGGAGGCGATCGCGGCCTTCGAGAAAGCGCTCGCGCTGGCGCCGGACCTATCGGAAGCCACGTACGCGCTCGGAAACCTGCTCAGCCGGGAGGGGCGAACGGAGGAGGCGAAAGAATACCTCACGCGGTTCAAGTCCCAAAGGGACGCCGAAGGGCGAAAGGAGGCCCAGGTGAGGCGAGCGGTCGCGGCCTTGGGCACGGGACGAAAGCTTCTCGAGGACAACCGTGTGGAGGAGGCAGTTGCGGCTTTTCTCGAGATGACCGAGCTCGATCCGAAGGGCCACCAAGGCTATTCCTACCTGGCGAAGTGCTATCGCTCGTTGGGACAGATCGACGTCGCCATCGGCTACATCCACCGGGCCATCGAGCTCGCCCCGGGGGCGGCGGAGTATCCTTACCTGTTGTCCCTGTTCCTCCGAGATCGGGGGGATCTCGCCGGTTCTCTCGAAGCGGCGCGCCAGGCGGTGAGCCTCGGCCCGCGCAATAGCCTCGTCCACAACGCGCTCGGTGTCATCCTCGACGAGGTGGGGGACCATGCCGCCGCCGCGGCGGCGTTCGAGAGGGCCGCCGAGCTCGATCCGGAGAACCCCAGCTTCAGCTTGAACCTGGCGGGCGCCTACGATCGGCTGGGCGAGGCCGAAAAGAGCGCCGCGGCCATGGAGCGTTATCGGCAACAGACGGCGGCCCCCCGCTGAGCTTCCGAGTGCAGTCCTTTTTACAAGGGCATCGTAAACCAGGAGGGCTGGCCGCATCACCTCACCGTCACCACCGCCTATTGAGAAGGAGTGTCGTGGCCGTTGGATCCGAGGAGTTTCGCATGCGCGTGAAGGAAAGCCTCGTCGCCGGAATGGTCGTCGCGATCCTGACTTCCTCGGGCGCGGACGCCCGGGAGAAGATCAAGGTCCTCGCCGATCAGGATAGCGCCGGGCCCCAGGGCACGAACTTCCTCTCGCTCCTCATGCTCCTGATGTCGCCCGACATCGAGCTTTTGGGGATCACGACGGTGAGCGGAGATCAGTGGGTTCGCCCGGCGACCCTCTTCGCGCTCCACGCCCTCGAGCTTACCGGCCGGACCGAGGTGCCCGTGGTCCAGGGTGCTTCGATGCCGCTTCTCAACCGGGCGAGCCTGGTGGAGGGCCGAGAAGCGCTCTACGGGTCTCACCCGTCGTGGCACGGCTCGTTCAATCCCGACGCGCCTCCTCCGGAGCGGACCTGGGATCCGCCCGGCGGGTCTCCCCATCTGAAACCGCGGGAGGGTCATGCCGCCGACTTCATCATCGAGACTCTGCGGGCCCATCCGGGGCAAGTCGTGCTCTACTGCGCCGGCCCCCTCACCAACGTCGCCCTCGCGGTGCGGCTTGCTCCGGACATCGTCGGGCTCGCCCGCTCGATCCACGTCATGGGGGGAAACCGCGGGGGAGGTTTCGAGCTCAACTGGTGGTGGGATCCCGAGGCCGCCGCGATCGTGATGCGCGAGCCCTGGAAGGAGATCGTGGTCACGACCGGGGAGATGGGAGGGGAAGTCTGGTCCGACGAGGCCTTGATGCGCCCCATCGCGGAAGCAGGGGGGCGGCTCGCGAAGCACGTTCGCGATCTGTACCTCGACTACCGGAGCCCGGACGCCAACACCCAGTGGTCGATGATGTGGGACGAGCTGGCGGTGGCCGCCCTTCTGGATCCGAGCATCATCCGCCGATCGGAGGTCCTCTATCTCGACGCGGTCATCGATCCCGGCCCGAAGTACGGGCACAGCCTCGTCTGGAGGAAGCCGGAAGAGCCGTTGAGCTTCTTTCTCGCCTACAGCGGGCCGGACCCGGTGGATTTGTCGAAGTGGCGCTCGCATCTCGAGCCGCCCTACGACCGCCGTCCCGCGCGGGTCTACCTCGAAGCCGACGTCGAGAAGTTCCGCGCGCTCGTAGTCGACCTTCTCTCCCGGTGAGCTACGGCCGCGTCATGAGCTCAAGGTAGAGTTTCTCGAATCTCTCGACGTCGATGTCGGTCTGGACCCGCCAGGTCTTCTTCGCCCACCAGGGGCCGCCCTGCTCCGCGCGCCACCAGACCGTCTTGCCGTAGTTCGGCCCAAAGCTCCAGTCGACGTCGACGTAGAGCTCCTCGGTCCTGGTGATGATTCCCGGGTCGATGATGGCCGCGGCGGCGAGCTCGTCCCACATGAAAGTGAAGCGCTCCTCGTCGTCTTCCGCGTACGCCTCCTTGATGTAGCGGGCGAGCGGTGTCTCGGCCTTGGCAATTGCGTCGACGAGCTCCCGCCGCATCCGGGTCTTGTGACAGACGTCGATTGGAGTGAGCTCCTTCTCGTTCCAGTCGGTGCGCATATGGATGGCGGCGGCTTCCGCGTCCCACCAGAAATTGAACTTCTCGTTCACAAAGATGGAACCACCCATACTGTAGACCTTCTTGATCTTGGAGACGATGTCCGGCGCGAGCTTCACCGCGAGGGCCACGTTGGTCATGGGCCCAGCGGTGTAGACGACCAGCTCCCCCGGATACTTCCTCGCCATCTCGATGAGAAGCTCGGCGGCGTGCTTCGCGACCGGCTTGATCCCGGGAGGGCCGCCCGGAGCGGGAGGGATGGTACCCGGCGGCGCCACCCGGTCGCCCCAGTTGCCGTACCAGCCGTCGCCGGGCTTGGGACCCCAGAGCGCGTGCCGCATCTTCATCGACTCGCCGTTCTGGAGAAGAGGCTCCGAAGCACCCGCCGCGATGGGAACGCCGGGCTTTCCACAGACCTCGGCGATTTTCAACGTGTGATAGAGCGCCTGGTCGAGCCAGGCGTCGCCGGCGACGACCCCGATCCCCACCACCTCGACGTTCGGCGCCTTGAGGAGCATCGCGATCGAAATGGAGTCGGTTCCACCCGGCCCGGACGTGTCTTGATCGATGAACACTTTCGTGGTCTGGGCGAAAGCCGAAATCGGAAGAGAAGCGAGGAGAAGCGCGACTCCTGCGGATTGCCGAATGAACATGATGAACATGATGAACATGGGGGGGCGAATCTAACACAAGCCTAGCGACTGCCGGGCTTCTTCATCAGGTCGAAAAAAGACTCCATGAACCGGGGCGCATCGAGGTCGAGGAGCACGCTCCCTTTCCGCACGCCCTCGGGAGGCCGCCGCTCGCAATCCCAGTAGAGCGTCGCGCCGTAGAACGCGCCGTGATCCACCTCGACGTCGAGGAACATCTCCTCGGATCGCCGCACCACCTCGGGCTCGAGCAAAGCGAGGATCGCGATCTGATCGTACATGAGGGGCGTGACGGGGTGAGCGACCACTCTCTTGACGTGAACGTCCCGGAAGTAGCGGCCGATCTCGGAATCGATGGAAGCAAGAGTACGGGCCGCCTCCAGGGTGAACGGGGCCCGTTCCGCGATGTTGATGGGGGTCAGAGTCACCCGGGGCCAATCCGCCCTCAGAGTGATGCGCGCCGCCTCGGGATCCATCCAGAAGTTGAACTCGGGGAGCCTTCCGATCCCGCCGCCCATGACCACGAGCTCCCGCGCGAGGGACGCGACCTCGGGATCTTTGGCCAGAGCGAGCGCGAGGTTGGTGAGAGGACCGATGGCGGTGAGCACCACCTCGCGCGGTCGGCCGCGAATCGTCTCGATGAGGAAATCTGAGGCGTGCTTCTCGCGCGGACCGATGGATGCGAAAACGCCGTCGGGGGGAGCGACCTCGGGGGATGCCGGTCCTCCTTCGCGCCAGGCGCCCTTGTAGCCCCCATCGCTCGTCTCACCGTAGATCCTCTCCCGGCGGATCATCTCTTCCTGGCTCGTGATCAGAGGCCTTTCCGAGCCGGCGAAGACCGGCACCTCGGGTCGTCCCGCGATCTCGAGAAGCCGGAGAACGTTTTGGACCTCCTGCTTCAGCCAGTCGTTTCCGGTCACCACGGTGACTCCGAGGAGGTCGACCCTTTCGGATTGCAACAATGCCAGAAGCGCCATGGCGTCGTCGCTCGCGAATCCGCAGTCCGTGTCGAGGATGACGGGAATCGGCGGGGCGGGCTGGGCGAAGGCGGTGCCGGCGGCGAAGACGCCGGTCGCGAGGATGATGGAGCGAACCATTTTCATGGGGGAAGACGAGTCCGCGGAGAGCGCCGCGGAAGTCGAGTCAAGCCACGCGGGCTCGGGCTCGCCACTCCCGGTCGAAGCGGGCGCGCTTGATGAAGGACTTCTGGGTGCCGATGGCGGTAGTGGAGATGCCGGCGTAGAGATTGGCGCGCCGGATGGCTTCGCGCTCGGGAAAGCCCTCGGCCAGAAACACCGCAAAGCTCCCGATGAATGCGTCGCCCGCCCCCGTCGAGTCCTTGGCCGTGACCGCAAAGGCGGGGATGAGCTCCATGGCCTCGCGCGTGGCGAAAAGGGCGCCCCGCTCTCCCAGAGTCAGGATGACGCGGGACAGTCCCTCATCGAGCAGGTGCCCGGCGCATGCCCGGGCTTCGTCCACCGATTGAACCGGCTTTCCGGTGATGGTCTCGGCCTCGCTCTCGTTGGGGATGAAGTAGTCGGCGGCGGCGAGCTTTTTGAGCTCGGCCGGCATCGCCGGAGCGGGGTTGACGATGGTGCGGACGCCGTATTTTTTTGCCAGCCGAACGGTGTGATAGACGGTTTCGAGCGGGATCTCGAACTGCAGGACGATGACATCCGCCCGCTTCAACAGGCGCGCTGCTTCGTCGACCACCCTGGGTGTCACCCGGTCGTTGGCTCCTTTGACGACGAAGATGCGATTTTGGCCGCTCTTGTCGACGAAGATCGGAGCCACCCCGCTGGAGACGCCTTTGACCCTCTTGATATGGCGCGCACCAATGCCCAGCGCCTTGAAGTTCTGGATGGTGCGCGGCCCGAACAGATCGTCGCCGACTCGAGCCACCATGTGCGCCTCGGCCCCGCAGAAACTCGCCGCCACCGCCTGATTGGCCCCCTTGCCGCCGAAGCCGAGGTCGAAGCGGTCTCCGAAAATCGTCTCTCCAGGCCGGGGGAATCGATCGGTAAAGGTGGTGAGATCGATGTTGGCGCTACCCACGACGACAACACATGGCTTCTTGGGCATGGGTTGAGAGCTCTCCCTTGGATTCCTGCGTCAGGACGCCGAGGCGAGCGCCACGACGGCGCCGATGTAGAAAACGAACATCAGGGCGAGGTTGCGCTTCGCCTTGGCGCTTGCTCCCTCGAACTCTTTCCAGACCAGGACACCCCAGAGCGCCGCGACCATAGGAGCGCTCTGACCGATGGCATAGGAGATCGCGAATCCTACCCGGCTTCCGGCGATGAGGTTGAAGGCGGTCCCCAGGCTCCAAATGAACCCCCCCAGGAGCCCCAGAACGTGCCATCGAGCCCCGCCCTGAAAATATCCGGACATGGACACCGGCTCGCCCGCGAGGGGCTTTTTCATGAAATACAGGTTGAAGGGAATGGTGGAGAGAAGCGCCGAAAGCGTGAAGAACACGATGCTGGTGTAGGGGGTGAGCCGCCCTTCGCCGGGCGCCATGGCCACGGTGGTGAAGCGCACCCAGCTTCCCATGAGAAGACCGCTCACGATGCATATCCAGAGACCGCGCCTTGTCACCTTGACCTTGCCGCCGCCGAGCTCTTTGTAAGCGAGCGCGTCGGCGAGGATGGCGGCAACGGCCAGTGCCACGCCGAGCGCGATGAGCTCCTGGTTTCCCTTCGGCTCCACGATGTAGGCGAGGACAGTGCCCAGGACAAGCGCCGTCCCGATCGACACGGGAAAGGCGATGGCGAGTCCGGCGATGGCGATCGCCGCGACCAGAAGGATGTTGGCGAGGTTGAATACCGCGCCCCCAATCATGGCCTGGACGATCCGATCCGCGCCCGCCTCATCGAGATTCGCGAGAAAGGCGTCCTCTCCTCCTCCCGCGCTTCCCAGAGTGAACGCGAGCAAGAGCGCCATGACGAAGATGCCGATGGCGTAGTCCCAGTAGAAAAGCTCGAAGCGCACGCCTGTGGCCAGCTTGTAGGTATTGGCCCAGGAGCCCCAGCAGGCGGCGCAGAGAATCACCAAAAGGAGTGCCAGCCCAAAGGATTCGGGAACGAACATACGATCCCCCGCGCGGTCCGCCTCTCGCCCGGGCTGCCGCGCTCGAATAAACCGCTGCACTCTAGCATAGAGCCTGGGAGCGCGACCAGGAGAAGAGCGAGACCTAACGCAGAAGTCCTTCGTCAGCCGCTAGCGTTTCAATCGCGCTTGGCGCGCTTGGCGCGCTTGGCGGGAGTGGAAGGAGAGACCCGCCGCCTCATCACGGGCCGCGTCTCCGAGCGGCGCGCCACTTCCTGGAATCCAGCGGCGAGGTAGGCGGAGGCGATTCCCGGATACGCGAAGACCGCGGGCATGGGCGTCGTCTTCGGCTCGACGGGGTAGGCTTCGACGATCGAGGCACCTCTCGCCTTCGCGTAACGGACGGCGGCTTCGATCATTCTCGTCGAGAGCCCGCGGCCGCGAAGGCTCTTTTCGATGAAAAGGCACACGATGGACCAGACGGGCTCATCGTCGACGGGAGCGAGGATCCGTGAGCGCGCGAGGCTTGAGATGAGCTCTCGCGGCTCGATCGAGCACCAGGCGACGGGCTTTGCCTCGACGTAGCCGAGAAGGCCGGCAACCCGCCCGTCCACGAGCTTCTTCATGGCCCGGCGATTGCCCTCGCCCTTGTGTCGCTCGTACTCGGAGCGTTTGAGGCGGGGAAACATGCACCAGCAGCCTCCGCAGGCGCCCTTCGCGCCGAAGAGCGTTTCGAAATCGTTCCATCGGTCGGACGTGAGCGGATGCGCTTCGAAAGACTTCATGGCTTCGAAACAAGGAGAGCGAAGCGCCGGATACCTTCCGCGATCTCCGCCTCTTCGAGGTTTCCGTATCCAAAGAGTAGCCCGGGACGGTTCGACTCCGACAGGAAGTAGGGGGCGACCGAATAGAGTCCGACGCCGACTTCTTCCGCCGCGGCGACCCAGGAGTCGAGCTCCCTCGTGGTTCGCCCGGGGAACCAGACCACCACGTGGATCCCCGCGTTCGCGCCCGAGATCGCGAAGGGCTCCGAGAGCCGGGCTTCGAGCGCTTCGAGAAGCGCCTCGCGGCGCGCCTGGTTCCGGACCCGGGCGCGCCTCAGGTGCTGGTCGAACTCTCCGGATTGAAGCAGCTCGGCCAGGGCGCGCTGCTCGAGGAGCGACGCCTGGCGGTCGGAGAGCCACTTCGCGCGGGTGAAGGGGGGCACGAGCTCTCGGGGAAGGGCCACATAGCCCACGCGAAGCGCGGGGAACAGCACCTTGGAGAACGTTCCGAGATACACGACGCGGCCTTTGTCATCGAGTCCCTGAATGGATTCGAGAGGACGGTCTTCGTAGCGATACTCACTGTCGTAGTCGTCCTCGAGGATGACGGCGTTTCGCTCCTGGGCCCAGGAGAGGAGCTTGAGCCTCTTCGCGAGCGGGAGAGTGACCCCCGTTGGAAACTGGTGCGAGGGGGTGACGTATACGGCCTTCGCGTCTTTCGTATTCGGCCATTCGAGGCCGTCTTCCCGCACCGGGCACGGGATGAGCTCGAGCCCATCGGCACGGAAGATCTGGCGCGCGCCTTGATAGCAAGGATCCTCCACCAGGATGGAATCGCCCGGCTCGAAGAGCAACCGCGAGACGAGGCTCAGGCCCTGCTGCGAGCCGCTCACCACGACGAGATCCTCGGCGGTGGTTCGAACCGCGCGGTTGCGGAAGAGGTAAAGGGCGATCGCCTCCCGGAGCTCCGGATCCCCCTCGGGCGGTCCGTAGTCGAGGGAGAGGTTCTCACTCGCGCGCCGGAGCGCCCTTTGCCAGCTCCGGACCGTCCCCTCGTCGGGCCGTGAGAGACCGTAGGCGAAATCGTAGGGAAGCCGACGGCGCCGAACCGCGAGCATCGTGTGCGACGCACGCCGCGCGTACTCCGAGAGCGGTATGGGTGTCCCGGTCGCGACCGTCGCCCCTTTCGGCGGCGGCGGTGTCTCCGGGATCTCTGAAGTGACGTAGGTCCCCGAGCCGTGGGCGCCGCCGATGTAGCCCTCCGCCTCGAGCTGACCGTAGGCCTGGAGCACCACGTTACGAGAGACGCCGAGCGTCCTTGCCTCGGCGCGGCTCGAAGGCAGACGACTCCCCGGCGCCATCTTTCCCGAGAGGATCGCCTCCCGGAAGGCGCGATACACCTGGAGGTGCAGGGGAGCTTCGTCGGAAAGCCGGACGAGCACGCGGAATCAGGGCCGGACGCTGTAGTAGACCTGGAGCGATCCGATCCCGTCCCAGAACGAGACCGCCTTCACCAGCTCCGCCACCTGGCGGATGTGGCCGAGATCGTGAAACGCCCAGAGGCTCAGGATCTGGGAGAGCTCGACCTCGCCCACGACTTGATGCATTCCCCGACGCTTCCAGTCTGAAGGCTTCATCCCCTCGAGCCAGCCAAGCGATGCTTTTCGCGCCTTTCGGAAACTCTCGAACGCCCGTTCGCCGTCGTCGTTGGCGTACGCCCCCGCGGCGTAGCGGGCGTTCCGGTCGTAGTCGACGAACAGCGGAAGGTCTTCTTCGACGACGCGCTTCGCGCGAAGACCGACAGCCAGCTTCTCGACGTCCGTGAGGTGGTTCAGCACCTCGCAGATCGACCAGCGATCGGGCGTGGGCTTCCATAGAAGCTTGTCGCGTGTCGTGAGGGCGACGAGATTCTCGAGTGCGGTCGTCGTGTCCATGAGACATCGGATGTGAGGTGTCATGTTCGTCACGTCCTTCCTTGGGGGTAGTTCTTGATGTACTCGGGAACGGGTATCCGCTCGTTGGTGTGCTCGTCTCTGAGCGGCTCGCCAGGACGCCTGTCGAAAGGGAGAACTCCCGCCCAGATGTCGAGCTCGAGGTCTCTCGCGTCGTCGATCGGCGGGCCCACGCGGATCTTCGCCGAGGCCTCCTCAATCGGAAGCCGCACCACACGGGTCGCGAGAAGCTCACCCTCGTCGGCGGCCCGGGCGTCGCGGCTCCTCCCGGGAACGAGGTGCTCGACCACCGCCTCGAGGGCCTTCGCCTTCTCGACGGGATCGTCGATACCCACGGCCGTTCCGTAGAGAACCACGGAGCGATAGTTGATCGAGTGGTGGAACGTGGAGCGGGCGAGGACGAGCCCGTCGACGAGCGTCACCGTCACGCATACCGGCGCGCCCTCGGCCAACCCCTCGAGGAGCCGGCTGCGAGCCGAGCCGTGAAGAATGAGCTCGTCGCCCCGACGCGCGTAGCCCATGGGAATCACGACGGGTCCGTTCTCGGTCGCGAGACCGACGTGACAGACGATCCCCTGGTCGAGGATGGCGTAGACGCTCTCCTTATCATAGGAGCCCCGCTTGGGAAGCCTTTGGATAGTGGACCGCTCGGTTCGTGGGAAGTCGCTTTCACCCATGCGCTATAGCTTAGCGCCAAAGTGGTATCTTTGAAAGAGCCACTTGTGGCTTGTACAGCAGTACCACGTCCTCCCCACTGGACATACGTATCGGTTTTTCGTAGATTTTCACGCGGATCCCCGATGGCTCTTCTCCCCGGGACTCGCCTTGGACCGTATGAGATCTTGCACCTATCGGGTCAGGCGGGCAGGGCGAGGTCTACAAGGCCATGGACTCCCGGCTCGACCGCTTCGTCGCCATCAAGGTTCTTTCCCCCGATTTCGCTGCCGAAGAGAACGGGCGCGAGCGTCTGCAGCGCGAAGCGAGGGCCGTGGCCCGGTTGAGTCACCCTCACATCTGCGCCCTCTACGACATCGGAAGGCAAGACGAGACGGACTTCCTGGTCATGGGCCTTCTCGAAGGAGAGACGCTGACTCAGAGGCTCGCGCGAGGGCCGCTGCCTCACGAGCTCGCCGTCGAGTACGGACGGCAGATCGCCGATGCTCTCGACACCGCTCACCGTCAGGGAATCGTGCATCGACGATGTGAAGCCCGGAAACGTGATGCTGACAAAAGCCGGAGTGAAGGTCCTGGACTTCGGTCTCGCCAAACAGGCGGCGATGATGCCGCTCTCCGGAGTCTCAGACGCCCCGACGAAACAGAAGTTCCGCGAATGGGATCCTTCTTTTTCACCCGACGGGAAATGGCTCGCATACACGTCGAACAAATCCGGTCGACCCGAGGTCTACGTCCGCGCCTTCCCCGGACCAGGCGCCAAGTATCAGATCTCCACAGCACGTGGTCATTCGCCCGCTTGGGCGCGAACCGGGCGAGAGGTCTATTACTTGAAGTCCGATCCGACGGCGGGGCCTTACGTGCATGATTTCATGGCAGTCGATGTCTCCTTGTCGCCAGATTTCTCAGCGTCGCCACCGAGGAGACTCTTTGGGCGACAGGTGTCCATTACGGTGCCAGTTCGCAATTACGACGTCGGTCCCGACGGCAGGTTTCTCATACTGACGCCCTATGAGCCGCCAACGGAGAAAGTGACACGGCTTCAGGTCGTCCTGAACTGGTTCGAGGAGCTGAAGCGGCTCGCCCCCGTCGAGAATTAAGAAACGAGGTCGGCGACGGGGACCTCGACGTCTGGCACCCCGGGGACATTCAGGACGTCGCCGGGACGAGCTTCGAACACTTCACCGTAGTCGCCTTCGAGAGGCTTCCGGTGAACCCAGACGCGCAACCCCTGGAGATCTACGATCCAGAGCTCCGCGGCTCCCGCCGCGGCGTAGCGGGGCTTTTTGATGGACCGATCGAACCGGAGCGTAGTATCCGCGACTTCGATCACCAGGAGCGTGTCGCTCGCCCCGGGGATCCCGCCCGCGTACTTGTCGGCTCGAGGCTTGAGCAGGACGACGTCGGGGTAGAAGTCATCGTCCTCCGAGATGCCGAGAGGGTTCTGCACGTCCATGAGGGCGCGATTACCGACTTGCTGAAAAATTTCGATTAGCTTCCGCACACACGTAGCGTGTCGATTTCCTATAGGCGCCATCTCGACTATCTCCCCGTCGACGAGCTCGAGTCGGTCGTCCTCCTGGAACACACCCGCCTCGATCATGTCGCGGAACTCCTTCGTTCTGAAGAGTCGGCGCGATACCGAGACGCTCATCGATGCCTCCGGCCCCAGTTTAGCAGAGAAGCACGCGCCCGGCGTTGTTGCGACTCACGGTACAAGCCCACGCGTGCGTCATGAAGGTAGCTGGATTTGAAGGGGTCGGTTCAGGCGTGATGTTCTGATAGCGGTCATGAAAACGCCGGGGAGGCTTCGAAGTCGTCGCGCATGGTGTTGGTCCCACAGAAGCGTTGCGATGAAGCGAAAAAAACGCGTGCTATACAGAGAGTATGTCAAGCACACACGAACTTCACACGAACTTCATTCGATTTCCGATGATGAGCTTCTTCGTCGGCTCGCGGAGCTCTTGAAGCACTCGCGACGGGTCGAGTCCGATCTCGTCGCCCATATCGGCGAGGTGGACGCGCGGAGGCTCTACTCGTGCGAGGCTTGCTGGTCACGTTCACGTACGCAACCGAGGTGCTGCACCAAGCGGAGGCCCACGAGGCGTACCCAACGAAGCCTGCCGCACTCGATGGGTCGCCCCTTCTTCTCGAGGGTGAGACCGCCTGGAAGTTCGTGCCCGAGGTCTGCCTTCTCGCCGACGCCCAGATCGAGCTCACCGCGCGCCTTCTTTCCTCTCTCGTGGTAAAACCCGAGAACACGAGACGGAACCTCGAGCGGGCCTCGGGCTTCATCTGCTGAGTCTCTCCTCATGCGACTCTCGAGCTCGATGGGACGGGACCGGGCACACGAGAAGGTCAAGGATCTTTGCGACGCCGCCCGGGAGCAAGGGAAGTCGCTTCGGCAGATCACCGCCGAGGATTCCGAGGCGCGCCGTCACTTGAGCCCGGCGCAAATCGAGTCCAGCCTCGGGCCCGAAAGCTACCTCGGCGAGACCCCGGCGATCGTGAGCCGGCTGCTTTCTTCCTATCGGAACCGCCGCGAGGCTCGGACGGTTTCATGACGCGCCGATGCTTCGCCAGCATCTTCGTTCTTGCCGCGGCGTGCTGCGGTCAGTCCCCGACGCACGAGCTCGAGATCAGCGCGGCGCGAGTCGAAGCGGCTCGGGAGCAGGATGCCGCGGTCTTCGCGCCGGAGCTCTTGGCGGAGGCCGAGTCCTCCCTCGCGGAGGCCGAGCGGCTCGCGGGGAACGAGCGCGACTATTCTCGCCGCGATCCAGGCCGCGGCACACTCGACCCTTCGGGCGAACGACGCGTCTTACCGAGCGAGGTCCGAGCGGAGCGTCGTGGTGCGAAAGCTCGACCAGCTCCTCTTCGAGCTCGGGGGCCTCCTCGAAATGGCGGCGAACCGTGGCGCGGAGGAAGCGCCCGCCGAGCTCTCGGCCTATCAGTTCCGCTACAAAGTGATTCGCGCGATGGTGGAAGAGCGCGATCTCCCCGACGCCCTCGCGGCAGGGACGGCGCTCAAGCCCGAGCTCCTCGCGTTCGAGAAGCGGCTTCGGCGGAAGTAGCGGACTCGAGTAGCAAGCACCCGCAAGAAATCTCTTGAAGACGCGGAATTCACGGAAAGGCGGACCCATCAAGACTGCGCCCATGCACCCGGGAGTGAAGGCATTTCGCCACGAATTCCCGTGCCGTTACCGTCCCACCGCCTGCTGAACGCACTGGAGATCGGGACCGGCACACGTGTGCCGGTCCGCTCCGACTAGGAGCCGCTCGCCGCTGGCCGACACGAGGATCTTGCTCGTGTCCTGTCCCCGCAGGATCAAGAGCCCGATCTCCGTTTCGATCTCCGTTTCGATCAGCCGCCTCAGCGGTCGGGCGCCGTATCTGGGGTCGTAGCCTCTCTTCGCGAGGAGCCCCTCGGCCTCCGGTGTAAAGCAAAGCTCGATTCCGCGCTCCCTCAGACGCCGGGAGAGGCTCGACGTCTGAAGCTTCACGATCGAGACCATGTGCTCTTCCTTCAACGGCCTGAAAATGACGATGGCGTCGAAACGGTTGACGAGCTCTCGCGAGCATTCCTTATCGAGCTTGTTCTGGATCGCGCGGCTCTCGCCGAAGCCAATGGCCGAAGCGTTGTCGCCCGCGGCGAGATTCGAAGTGAGAATCATCAGCGTGTTCCGGAAATCAACGGTGCGGCCCTTGGCGTCCGTCAACCGTCCTTCGTCGAGGACTCGGAGCAGAAGATGGTGCACCTCGGAGTGGGCCTTTTCGAACTCGTCGAAGAGAACGACCGAGTATGGTCGTCTCCTGACAGCCTCCGTGAGCTCTCCTCTGTCGAGGCCGTCGTAGCCGGTCGAGGCACCGATGAGACGCCGGACGGAGCTCGGATCGGAGAGCTCGCTCATCTGGATGCGGACGAGCCCCTTGTCGCCGTCGAACAAGTGACGTGAAATGGCTTTAGCCATCTCGGTCTTGCCGACCCCCGTCGGGCCGGCGAACAAGAAGCTTCCGATGGAGCGATCCTGGGCCTTCACGCCCGTGCGAGCGCGAACGATCGCGCCGGCAATGATGCGCGCGGCGTGATCTTGCCCCACGACGGCCTTTGCCAACTTGTCCTCGAGACCCTGGAGTCTCTGGATCTCGTCCCCCATCAAGCTCGCCACGGGGACACCGCTCCATCGGGACAGGACTTTCGCGATGTCGTTCGCATCGACCGCCTCGCGAATGAGATGGGGCGCGCCGCCGGCGACGCTCATATTGGCGCCGCCGTGTCGACGCGAGAGGACAACCGCCTCTTTCTCCTGTTGCCAGCGGGTCCGGAGCCATCCGGCCGCTGTACGGAGCTCGGCGATCTCCCGGGCGATTGAGGCATCCTCGCTTCCTTGCCTTGCGATCTCCAGATCCACGATGCGGCGCTCCATCGCATCGAGCTCCGCGGGCGACCCGTCGAGCTCCATGCGACGTTCGGCGGCCGCCTCGTCCACGAGGTCGATCGCCTTGTCCGGTAGGCGCCGGTCGCCCAGATATCGGTCGGAGAGCTTCGCCGCCGCGACGAGAGCCTCGTCCAGGATCGCGACACCATGATGAGATGCATAACGGGGCTTTAGCCCCCGCAGAATGCCGATGGTCCCCTCGACCGTCGGTTCATCGAGAAATACCGGCTGGAAGCGCCTTTCGAGCGCCGCATCCTTTTCGAAGTAGCGCCGATATTCCGCAGTGGTCGTCGCGGCGATGATGCGGAGGGCGCCCCGCGCAAGGGCTGGTTTCACCATGTCGGCGGCGTCCAACGCCTGCCCCTCGCACTGTCCCGCGCCCACCATGGTATGGGCTTCGTCGATGAAGAGGATGATGACGCCCTTCGAGTCCTCGACTTCCTGGAGCACCTGCTTCCATCGCTCCTCGAACATGCCGCGGTACTTGGTGCCGGCGACCAGCACTCCCATGTCGATGCTGATGATCCGCCGGCCGCGCAGCCCCTCGGCGACGTCGCCCTGGACAATGCGCTGCGCCGTTGCTTCCGCCACGGCCGTCTTCCCCACCCCCGGCTCCCCCACGAGAAGCGGGTTGTTCTTCGTTCGCCGAAGGAGAATCTGGATCACCCGGCGCACCTCGACGTCGCGATTAAGGACGGGATCGATCTTTCCCTGCGCCGCCTGCACGGTGAGATCCCGTCCGAACCGGCGGAGGGTCGGGCATTGGCGTTCGATCCGTTGAAACCCGGGAAGGTCCTGTGTGGCATAGCCGAAGGTGACGATCCGGTCCCGAGTGATGCCAGAGTTTTTGAGCAACTCCGCTCCCGGAAGCTCGCTCTCGAGGTAAGCGATCAAGAGGTGGCCCAAGGTCACGAATCGCGATTTAGAGGCGTCGGCCTCTCGCGTCGCACGAGCAAAAAGCGACTCGAGCGCGGGAAGCAGGTGCGTTTGGGCCGATGTCTCGGGGGGGAGCCTCTCCAGGCGGCTTTCGAGAAGTCCCTTCACCCTCTCGACCGAGCGTTCCCCCGGCTTCTGCAGATCGCGAACGGGCCCGTCGTCCTGGTCCAGCAGAGCGTGGAGCAGGTGGTCCACCGAGATGTTCGCATGTCCGCGCCTTACCGCGGAAGCCTGTGCGATCGAGAGCACTTCTCGACATCGCGCACCGAGGCGAGCGAAATCCATCGCGACTCCTGGCACTCGTTCAACCATTGGCCCTCCTGACTCCCATCGCGCCAGGCCGCCCGGGCACACGACACCTGTCGGCCGTCGCGCTCTTGACGCTCTTTGTTCCTCTTCGTCCAGTAATGCGGAATCGGAGAAGAAAACGGCTCAGGTCGGGGGATTTCTTGGCGAGAAGCGGTGGAATTTGTGTTATCAATAACGGTAGGACCTATCCCCCCGCGGTCGTCCCGACCACTTTGAACGTGACGCTCGAGCACAAGGACGGTAGTTCGGAGTCTCTCGACGAAGTGGTGCTCCTCGTCTACGAGGAGCTGCGGCGCCTCGCGGCTCACTACTTGAGGGGGGAACGGGCGAACCATACGCTGCAGCCGACGGCGCTCGTGAACCAGGCCTACATCTGCCTCGCGAAGCAGGACGGCGTCCGTTGGCAGAACCGCGCTCATTTCCTCGCCATCGCCGCGAACACCATGCGCCGAGTGCTCGTGGACCACGCGCGAGAGCGTGGCGCGGTGAAGCGGGGAGGCGATCGACGACGGGTTACGCTCCGCTCCTCGATCGCTCTCGACGACCGGGACATCGACATCCTCTCCCTCGACGAGGCGCTCCGAAAGCTCGCGGGCTTCGATCCTGCGGGTGCCCGCGTGGTGGAGCTCAGATTCTTCGGCGGCCTGACCGTCGAGGAAACGGCGGAAGCGGTGGGCGCCTCGCCGGCGACGGTTAAGAGAACGTGGACCGCGGCCAAGGCATGGCTCTACCGAGAGCTTTCGGCGGGGGACTGCGCGTGACTCCGGAAAGGTGGCATCAAGTTGAAGGGGTCTTTCGCGAAGCAGTGGCGCAGGCGCCGAGGGCGAGGAACCTGTTTCTGGAGAACGCCTGCCGGGACGATTCGGACCTGCGGCGCGAGGTGCTGTCCCTACTCGCCTCGCACGAGCGGGCGGGAAGCTTTCTCGACGCTCCCATCTTTCAGAACGGGGCGCTCGCCGCCATAGCTGACGCGGGCGCGGTTCACACGTTCCTCCCCGGCCAGATGGTCGCCGACCGGTTTCGCGTGGTCCGTTTCCTCGCCGAGGGCGGAATGGGTGAAGTCTACGAAGCGCTCGACACGAAGCTCGACGTGCTCGTCGCCCTCAAGACGATTCGGCAGACGATTCTGGACGACGACGACGCCGAGAACCGCTTCGTTCGCGAGAGCCAGCTGGCCCGCAAGGTGACGCATCCGAACGTATGCCGCGTCCACGACGTCTTCGAGCACCTGGTCCAATCGGGCAACTACGAGGCGCGGATTCGGTGTCTCTCGATGGAGCTTCTGTCGGGAGAAACGCTGGGTCAAAGACTCCGGCGCGGCGGTCGGCTCAGCGCCGCGCGCGCCCTTCCCCTCGCCCGCCAGATCGCCGCGGCCCTGAAGGCGGCCCACGACGTCGGAGTGGTGCATCGCGATCTGAAGCCCGACAACGTGATCCTCGTTTCCCGGAAGAGCGAGCTCCGCGCCGTCGTCACCGACTTCGGCCTGGCGCGGGCCAACAAGGCGCTCGAGCGAGTACCGGCCTCGGCCCGGCTCGACTTGCTCTGGATGCTCCATGGGCTCCAGGCGGATGCGCATACCTCTAAAGGGGCGCTCGCCCGTCTCGCGAGGCGGGCCCGCAGGCAGATGGCGGCCCTCGGCCTCGTATCCGAGCACGACGGCCAGCTCACCGAGCTCGGGCGAATCATGGGGACGCCGGCTTACATGTCTCCCGAGCAGGCCCGGGGCGATCGCGTCGACCATCGCTCCGACATCTGGTCCTTCGGAGTCGTGTTCTACGAAATGCTCACCGGACAGCTCCCCTACCGACCCGAGAGCTCCTTGCGGTATTTGCTGCGAAGGCTCACGCGCCGCGAGCGCAGCCCCTCGACGCGCGGCGTCCCTTCTTCACTGCGCAAGGTGGTCTTTCGATGTCTCTCGATCAGCCGCGTGGAGCGTTACCAGAGCATGGAGGCCCTTTTAGAGGATCTCGCCGACGAGCACCTCGACCGAGCGCGCTCGGGGTCGAGCGTGGGCTTCTACCTCCTGGCCGCTCTGATCGCGCTCCTCACCGTCGTTCTCCTCACCATCAGGATGGGGTGAAGAAGTACGTCCCTTCGGCCACGATCGCGGCCTGACCGGTAAGATCGTCTGATGCAAAGCGAGACCATCGTCGTCTCCAGTCTGATCGCCGTCTACAAGGCGCTCGGGGGTGGCTGGGATCCGGACGCTCCGACGTCGGCGTGGACGCCGGTTGAGGCATCCCAGGACTGAGCGCCTGCCGTCGTCATCCTGGACAGGATAGAATGCTGTCCATCTACAACCTGCTGGGGGATCCGGCGACGCGGTTTCGCTGATACATTTGGCCGCGTGAAACTGGTTCTCGTCCAGCCTCCGATCGAGGACTTTTACGACACCGACGTGAGGCTCCAGCCCATCGGGCTCGCCTATCTCGCGGGCGCGGTGCGGCAG